>ENA-ORDI01000111-ORDI01000111.1-marine-metagenome-genome-assembly--contig:-NODE-111-length-55349-cov-5.145897_pt1 | contig 55349 bp, 49 predicted proteins | sample MGYA00248628_ERZ508525 | MGnify/ENA primary metagenome ERZ508525 (study PRJEB26195, sample SAMN05422138) | marine metagenome | isolation source: East of Porto Seguro, South Atlantic Ocean | place... | reverse complement strand
CCTGACGTACAATCTCCCCATCCAATAAATTTTTTGATTTTGGATTCGGTGTCCGTGCACTGCGTCCTGCTTCACGGAGTTCAAAAGCAATGTCGGTTGCCAAACGGTGATCCTTTGTATTCAAATTAATATTGTAAGCGATGAGAAATTCACGGCAGCCCATAACGGTAGCACCACCCCTTACGTGGCGTTCTGCAGGACCAAAATCAGGCTTCCAAATTACATCCTTCAGCTTTTCTGGTAAGCCTTCATATTCTCCTTTTCGAATAGTAGGTAATTTTTCTCTGTCCGGTTTCTGGGCAGATTTTTCATAGAGGTAAACGGGAATGCCTAATTCATCGCCAACACGCTTGCCAACTTGTTTGGACAATTTGATGCATTCTTCATCTGTTACACCGCTGATTGGAATAAACGGACAAACATCCGTGGCTCCCATTCTTGGATGCGTTCCAAAATGTTGACTCATATCCAAAATTTCGGATGCTCGTTTGATTCCTTGAATTGCTGCTTCACCCACTGCTTCCGGAGAACCTACGATGGTCACCACCGTCCGGTTTGTGTCCGGACCGGGATCTACGTCCAGCACTGTGATGCCGGGCACATCCGCCATCTGTTTGACAATATCATCTATTTTATTCTGGTCCCGACCCTCAGAAAAGTTTGGGACGCATTCCACAAGCTTACTCATATTTTAATGGATTGCAATATTTCTTAAATAAACAATGAAAAAAAGAACAATCATGAACATGGTGAGCGTCCACCAAAGAGATCGGCCCTTTCCTCGCCGAACAGGTATTAATCGTTTAAAATAATTCATCAGTTAGATGGAAATCCCCGCAAAGATCATCATGAAAAAATTGACAAATGGTTCCATAACCAACCAGATAATTGAGAATCCCGTAACGTAGCCAAATATGATGAGTCCAAATAAAACCTGGGGACCATAGGATTGAATTTTCCACGCAAGTTGGGGATTCGTTTTTGCCAAATATGCGGAGAAGATCTGGGAACCGTCTAAGGGTGCTACCGGAATCATATTAAAAACGGCTAATGCAATATTGATTCGTGTGAAATAAAGTAATAATACAAAAATAGATTCTGTCAGGAGTCCTGTTCCATTTAACAATCTTAAAACCATCCCTCCGGCCATGGCCAAGATCAAATTAGCTGCGGGTCCTGCCGCGGCCACTTTCATCATATCCGTTCTTGGATTTCTTAAAAAACGAGAATCCACAGGTACCGGTTTCGCCCACCCAAAGCCCACAAACAGGATCATGAGTGAGCCCATCATATCCAAATGTGCCATGGGATTCAGTGTAAGCCGTCCCATTCGGGCTGCTGTGGTGTCTCCACATTTTGCAGCCATCCATGCATGGGCAAATTCATGAAAAGAGAGTGCAAATATGAGCGTTGGGATCAATAAAACGAGTGCTTCCAGTGGGAGTCGAAATAACACACTTAACTCCGGGGATGATGGGTTTGATACACTTCTTTCAGATGGTGTTTATCCAAATGAGTGTAAATCTGTGTTGTGGAAATATCGCTGTGTCCTAAAAGTGCCTGCACGAATCGAAGGTCGGCCCCGCCTTCTAATAAATGAGTTGCAAATGAATGTCGTAATGTATGAGGAGATACGGGTTTGGTGATGCCGGCAGTTTGAACCCATTTATTCAAAATATTGTTAATCATGGCTCGCGTCAGCGGATTGCCGTTTCGGCTTAAGAAAACGGAACTGGATCCTTTATCTTTCTGAAATCCCGGGCGGCTATGGATCAAATATTGATTCAAGAATTGTTTGGCTCGCCCGCCAATGGGGAGCAATCTCTCTTTAGATCCTTTTCCCATGATTCGAATCATATCATCATCCAAGTACAGATTATTCAAAGAAAGATCGCATAATTCGGATACGCGAAGTCCACAGGAATACAACATCTCGATGATGGCTTTGTCTCGCCAACGAAATTGGGATGAGTCAACTACAGCATTGATAATGGCTGAAATTTCTTCTTCCATTAAGACGTCAGGGAGTTTTTTGGGCGCTTTTGGACTGGTTAAAACCAAAGTTGGATTTTCATTTACATATTGTTCAGCAGATAAAAATTTATGATAAGATCGAATCGATGAAAAATTCCGTGCAATGCTGGAGGCAGCTAACCCTTTTTCATTCAGATTTCGAATATATTCCCGGATATGCATTTGAGAAATATCGGTCAATGCTGCGACACCTTTGTCCAGGATAAAGGATAAATATTGTTTCAGATCCCGCTGATAGGCTTCCAAGGTGCGGGGGGACACATTTCGTTCCACCCGCAGCATGGTCAGGTAGTCTTGAAAATGGGTGTCCATGTTAACTCAGAAAATCGTCTTCGACCAGGCCGCAAATGATCTGGCCCGTCATAATGTGCCCTTCCTGGATCCGTTGAGTGTCATCGCTGGGAACGTTGATGGTCACATCCGGAAGTTTATTCATTCGTCCTCCGGATCTCCCCGTAAACACAACTGTTTTGAGTCCTTTATATTTGGCTTGTTTGATGGCAGCAATCACATTTTCAGAATTCCCGCTTGTTGAAATGCCAACTAATATATCACCTTCATTTCCTAGCCCTTGAACCTGACGGGAAAAGACTGATTCAAAATCTGTATCATTCGACCACGCCGTAATAAAAGATGAATCGGTAGTCAGGGCGATAGATGGAATTGGTTTTCTTTCGTGGTTCGTCATGCCACCCATGAGTTCCGTGGCGAGATGTTGAGCATCGCCTGCACTTCCACCATTGCCACACCATAAGATTTTTCCACCATTTTGGATAGAGTGAATCATCAAATTGGCGGCGGATTCTATATCATCGATACACAAATCCACCATGGATTCTTTCATGGCTGCACTGGCTAAAATTTGTTCTTTGATCTTTTCTTGCATTAATTCTTCCAATGAATGGCATCTGCCAATTCACTCATTAAACTTGAATTTTCTTCAATGACCGTTCCGGTCACAATAATAGATGCGCCGGCTTTTACCTTTTCTGATGCAGTTTCTGCATTCCGAATGCCACCGCCAACAATAACCGGAATATCCAATGTTTCTGTCACTGCTTCTACGACATTGTTAGCCACCGGTTCCTTTGCGCCGCTTCCTGCTTCAAGATAAATTAATTTCATTCCGAGATATTGTCCTGCTAACGCATGAGCCACGGCAATATCCGATCGATTCATAGGTATAGGCCGTGTTCCACTCATGAATTCAACTGTTGATCCAGCGCCACCATCCATCAATATGTAACCGGTTGGAATCGTCTCCATCCCAATATCTTTCACTATAGGCGCTGCAATAGCTTGCTCACCAATAAGATAATGTGGATTTCGTCCGGAGATAACGGACATAAAAAGCATGGCGTCATAATAGGCATTCAATTGTCCCACACCGCCGGGGAAAAAAATCACGGGGATATTTGACACATCCTTGATTCGTTTCACACGTTCTTTGCATTTCCTATCCATCATTAAACTTCCACCAACAAAAAGGGCATCCACGCCTGATTCATTCGCAGATTCTACACGAGACTCTAGCGAATTTTCATTTTTTCGATCGGGATCTATCAGGACCACGTAGGCAGCCCCTTTTTCATCAATGACAGAATTCAATTGTGAAAAAACGGACATTTAACTGGCAAACGCCTCATAGGACAGAAAATTCATTAATTCATCTTTTTCATCTAGATTTGACGGGGTTACCTTAATCAACCATCCGTCACCATATGGGTCAGCATTCACTTTATCCGGGAAATCTTCCAAATCTTCATTTACGGCACAAATGGTACCTGATACTGGCGCAAATAATTCAGAAACAGTTTTCACTGCTTCAACTTCCCCAAAGGAATCTCCAGCGCTTATTTCTTCCCCAACTTCCGGTAGTTCAACAAATATAACATCACCCAATTGGCTTTGTGCATAATCAGTAATACCAATGGTAACTTCATTTCCGTTATAATTTGCCCACTCATGGTCTTCGGTGTAGAGTAAATGGTCAGGTGTATTCATTAATTTTCTTCCTTAAAAGCATATTTTTCAGGGTTGTAATCGAAGGTTTCCAGAAAACTCGTATCGAAATTCCCGGACTTAAATATTTCATTTTCCATGATGGCCATTTGATAAGGGATGGTCGTTTTTGGTCCCGAAATAATTGTTTCTTGCAAAGCACGATACATCCGTATAATGGCTCGTTCACGATTTTTTGCATGAACGATGATCTTCCCAATCATGGAATCATATTCTGTCGGAATTTTATATCCGGAATAGGCATGAGTGTCTACTCGGACACCCTTCCCTCCCGGCATATGAAAATTAGTGATCTCCCCGGGAAACGGCATAAAATTATTGGCAGGATCTTCAGCATTAATTCGACATTCAATGGAATGACCCCGAAGTTTAAAATCTTGAAGATATTCCGGATATTTTAATCCAGCATGCATCTTGATTTGCTGTTTGATGAGATCCACACCTGTGACCATTTCAGTAACTGGATGTTCAACCTGGATTCGTGTATTCATTTCCATGAAGAAATAATTTTTATTTTTGTCCATTAAGAATTCGATGGTGCCCACACCAACATAATTCACAGCTTTCGCACCGGCAACTGCTGCTGCACCAATCAACTTTCTCGTCTCTTCATCCACAAGTGGAGAGGGAGATTCTTCTACCAATTTCTGGTGGCGCCGTTGGATTGAACATTCGCGTTCACCGAGATGAATGGCATTCCCATGGCTATCAGCAAGGATTTGAACTTCAACATGGCGGGGATTCTCAATGAATTTCTCGATATACATGTCCTCATTTCCAAAAGCAGTTAAAGATTCCTGACTCGCAGATTTATAGGCGGGGATCACATCTTCCGACTTTTTTACAAGGCGCATCCCCCGTCCGCCGCCGCCAGCTGACGCTTTAAGCATAACTGGATATCCCATTTCATCCGCTTTATTTTTTGCGTCTTCGGGACTATCCAAAACTCCTTCTCCACCAGGTACCACAGGTACGCCGGCTTTTTTCATGGTGATTTTGGCCTGTACCTTATTCCCCATGGCATTGATAATTTCGGGTGTTGGTCCCAGAAAGGTAAACCCATTTTCTTCACAAATTCTGGAAAACTGAGCTGATTCGGATAGGAACCCATAACCGGGATGAATCGCATCTGCACCAGTAATTTCACCAGCAGCAATGATTCGTGGGATATTTAAATAACTCTCATTACTGGGTGGTGGACCTATACAAACGGCTTCATTTGCAAATTTTACATGCAGGGATAATTCATCAGCAGTGGAATAAACTGCCACAGTTTTAATACCCATTTCATGGCACGCACGGATCACACGAAGCGCAATCTCACCGCGATTGGCAATCAGGACTTTCTTGAACATAGGCATCTAGTCTTTATTACTTGCCACTAAGAACACGAAGAACCACAAAGCATTGATAATGGTGGGAGATAGCAATCTGCAAATAATATATTTGTTGGTGGATAGTTTACGCATTTATTTATTTTTCTTTCGAGAAACGTCGCGATCTTTGTTGCTAATAAATTTTTAAGGTTAAGAAGGATCGATAATAAACAAGGTTTGGTTATATTCAACAGGATCGCCATTTTCGGCCTTAATATCCGTAATTGTACCATCAAATTCTGCTTCAATCTCGTTCATGATCTTCATGGCTTCAATGATACATAGGGTTTGCCCTTTTTTCACTGAATCTCCCTTTTTGACGAAAGGTGGATCGTCCGGTGTGGACGAAGCATAAAATGTGCCTGGCATAGGCGAAAGAAGATCTTCCCCTTTCGCGGTGGGTTCAGCAGATTCGGCGGGTGCCGATTCAGGGGCACTAGCTTCCACCGGTGCTGATGCTGGTGCCGCAACAGGAGCCACAGGCGCTGCTGCTACTGGAGTCGCAGTCATACTCGAACCTTTTGAAACGCGGTATTTCCGTCCCCAAAAGTTGACTTCAATTTCATTCACATTTGAATTTTCAAGAATGTAAATGATCTCTTTTAATTTATCCTGCCACATATTTTCTCCTCATCAATTTTAACCTTTTGACCGTTCGACATATTCACCGTTGCGGGTGTCGATCTTGAGTTTATCCCCTTCATCAATAAAGAGGGGGACATTTAAAGTATAACCGGTTTCAACCGTTGCCGGTTTGGTTGCACCCTGTGCTGTATTGCCTCTAAAACCCGGTTCCGTTTCAGTCACTTCCAAAACAACATGGGACGGTAAGCGAACATCCAATACTTCCGATCCATCAAAGAGCAGGTCCACATTCATACCACTGATTATAAAGTTTTTACCATTGCCCACAGATTCTGCGGGGATATTAAGTTGATCATAGGTGTCATTATCCATAAATACAAATGATTCACCATCATCATAAAGAAACTGCATTGTTTTTGCTTCCACACGAATGAATTCAAGTTTGCGTCCTGCATTAAACGTTTCATCAAAGATCTTCCCTGTTTGAATATCTTTCAGTTTGGTGCGGACAAATGCACCACCTTTCCCCGGTTTTACATGCTGGAATTCAACCACTTTCATCCGCTTATGCTTGTGGAAAATGACGGCGCCGTTTCGAATATCTGCTGTTGTTGCCATGAATGTCCTAAAATGATTAAAAATTCAAGCGTGAAATTTACGATGGGTCTTCGCCTGTTCAAACGAGGGGTATTTTAATTTTGTCAGTGGTTGGCTGGTTGATTGGTGTATCGTTATCTGGTTAAGTGGTTAGTCGGATATTCTAAACCGATTGGATCAGAGAAGAAATCTTCTCTTTATCCGCAGACATTTTCTCCGAAGTTGGAATCTCCCGAGCATATTTCACCATATCTGCCTCGAACAAAAATCGAGTCCAGTCCGAAAAAAGATCATCTGTCAAGGGAAACAAAGACCGGAATTCATTGATCTCTTCTGTGGTCATTTCCAAAGCTCGGATGAAATATTTTGTTTCTAGGTATTCTCGTGAAATATGAGAAAGGTCAGCATAAAAATCTTTTGATAGTCCATTCATATCCAAATCCCGCAAGCGCCGTTTTGCCCGGTCTTCCGGTGAATCTATGATGGTATAATCAATTTTCTGATAGAGGACATCCTGCCTTTGCTGCCATGTCCAGATCATACTTCCCAGCATGAAGAGTAAAATCATGCTTAATAAAACTGTTTTTGTTGGAAAAATTCCTTTAACGGGGACAGGTCCTTTAATAGGCCGAAAATCTTGATTCTCAGCGACGGCGAGAATGGATCCCACAGAAAAAGGGATGGGAGTTGCAGAAAGAGAAAAATCAACAGATCCGTCTTCTTTCAGGATATTTATGGCATAATCCGGAGTCACAAATTGTCCTGTATCCCAAGCCATGATCTCAAATTCAATTCCGGTCAATTTTCCATTTTCGTGGATCAAAGTTTGACTTCGTATGGAAATCGTGTCATTGATTTCTCCCATTTCCGGAAATTGAATGGATTCGTTCTCATTTCCATCAATTTTCACTGTCCATTGAAAAACATCGCCAATGAATCCATTCGTGGTATCCAGTTCAGAGACAACGGACAAACTTTGTGCAAAGAGGAAAGAGGAAAAAAGAAATATGGGAAAAGATCGCATTAATACCGTTTTTCTCTCATCCTGAAAAAGGACATGAGCGGTTCCACATAATCCTGATCTGTAGCAATGGGAATCATATCAAACCCAATTTTTTGGGCATCTTTCTTGAATTTTTCCTGTCGCGTCTGAATCTCTTTTCTCAATCTGTCCTGTGCATCTTTTGATGAAGTATCCACCCAAAAAGATTCGCCCGTTTCCGGATCTTCCACCTTGGCCAAACCCATGTCAGGCATGTTCGTTTCTGCTGGATCATAGAGATGAATTCCGATGACATCATGTTTCCGGTTCACGACTTTCAATGATGACCAATATTCCTGATCCAAAAAGTCAGAAATGATAAAAACTACACTTTTTCGTTTCGCCACTTTCAAAAGGTAATCCAGGGCATTTTTCAAGGATGTTCCGGTTCTTTCAGGCACCGTATAAAGGAGTTCTCTTACCACCCGAAGCACATGGCTTTTCCCTTTTTTCGGAACAACATATTTTTCAATTTCGTCCGAAAAAAGAATGAGTCCAACTTTATCATTATTCTTAATGGCGGAAAAACCAAGAACCGCTGCGATCTCTGCACCGATCTCCCGCTTCAATTGTTGTCCGGAGCCAAATTCACCCGAAGCAGAAATGTCCACCAGAAGATAAACGGTGAGTTCCCGTTCTTCTTCAAATATTTTAATAAATGGGGATCCGGTTCGGGCGGTTACATTCCAATCGATAAGACGGATATCATCACCGGGTTGGTATTCACGCACTTCAGAAAAAGTCATGCCACGACCTTTGAAAACGGAGTGATATTCACCGCCAAAAAGATCGTTCACAAGTCCGCGGGTGCGAATTTCGATTCGCTTCACCTTTTGCAGGATCTGACGGGGAATCATTTTGAGCTCGCTCTGAAATTATTATTCAAAATTGAATGAATGGTGTCACCGGAAAACAAACTACAGTCATAGGAAATAAGTAAAACGAAATTATTTAAAACGTAATTCATAAGGCCTTATATAATTACGTTTTACATAATTACGGCGATGATTGCACCCAATATTTTCAACAAAAAAAGCGTAGGGATTAAATGGCAAACCAAAGAGTCTTATGAATCACGGCACTTCGACGACTTCGAACAATCGTTGGATCACATCTTCCGTGGTCAATTCTTCCGCTTCTGCTTCATAGGTCAGGATGATGCGATGACGAAGAACATCCGCACCGCTATAACGAATATCTTCCGGCGTGATGTAGCCACGATGTTCAATAAATGCACGAGCCTTTGCTCCACGGATCAAATTGATGGTCGCTCTCGGTGATGCGCCATATTCTATGATCCCTTCCAAATCATTTAAACCATGTTCCGCCGGATTCCGGGTAGCGAAAACGAGATTCAGGACATAATCTTCAACCTTCTCATCCACATAAATATCATGAATAACAGATTGTGCATTCAGGATTGCCTGAGAAGAGACAACCGAATCCAAATCATCAACATTCACCGATTTGGTATTTTGCCGAAGAATGAGCCTTTCTGAATCGAGATCGGGATAATCGACGATCAATTTGAACATGAAACGATCCACCTGTGCCTCCGGTAATGGATAGGTTCCCTCCTGCTCAATTGGGTTTTGGGTTGCCATGACCAAAAACGGCGCATCTAACAGAAATGTATTTTCACCGATGGTCACTTGCCGTTCCTGCATAGCTTCAAGCAAGGCACTTTGGACTTTTGCCGGTGATCTGTTGATCTCATCTGCTAAAATAATATTAGAAAAGATGGGACCTTTTCGCGTATCAAAGTCCCCCGTTTTCTGATTATAAATTAATGTTCCCAATAAATCAGCCGGGAGCATATCTGGTGTGAATTGGATTCGTTGAAAATTTGTAGCAATGAGTTTCGCTAATGTTTTGACCGTCATGGTTTTTGCCAACCCAGGAACACCTTCCAATAGGATATGGCCATTCGCTAACATGGAGATCAGGATCTTATTGATCAATTCATCCTGACCAATAATCATCCGGTTCATCCCCTTTTTCAAGTCATCGACAAATACAGAAGTTTTGGAGATCCGTTCGTTGATCTCTGTTAAACTGAAATCGCTCATATTATTAAATATATTAGGATGTAATGTGTTTCAAGACGGGAATTTCTTCAATTCCTTTTCCCAGGAATTCAATCTCAAATTTGACAGAGGGTGATAATTCGTGGTTTGGAAATCTTTTTAGAAATTCTTTGTATTCGATTTCGGCACTTTTAGGGTCATTCACAACATTCGCATAGATATACCCGATCATGAATAGTGCGTGGGCTTCCTGCGATGAGCCGGCATAATTCTCAATCACTTTTCGATATTCCTGGATTGCGGTCGTAAAATCACGGAATTCATTCATATAAAGATCGCCCAGCATATATTGACCTTTCGGTGTGAATTCATGTTGAGAATATTTCTCTGTCATGTACATGAGATGCTCAACGGCTTCTTTCACCATTTTCCGTTTTCGAAGCGATTCAGCCTTATTCAGGATATATTCGGGGAACTGGTCAATCTCTTTTTGAGCTTGTGTGGCGTGAATTGAGCCACCATAATTATTCACAGTATTTTGGAGCGATGCGTATCCACTTGCCAGGTCATTTTTCCAATTCAAGTGAATGGAAGCCAGTTTGTATTGAGCCTGGGAGGCTAAACTATCCTGGGGATATTTTGTGACCAGTGTTTCCAGGTCCCTAATCGCCTGATCGGTCTCATTATTTTTTATGTTTTCATTGGATAATTCAAAAAGTTCACCTGCTGATTTAGAGCAGCCGGTGATCAATAGCAATCCTAAAAATGATAGAAAAAGTTTAGTTTTCATTGTCTTCCTGTAGTTTTAAAGCGGCGGAAATTAATGCCGGTTTTTCTTCCTGAAAAGGGTTTGGTCTGGTTTTAAATGCATAAATGATTTATCGGTTCCACAATTCATGGATTAAACTCAAAAGAGATTTTGGATCCCTAATTGTATTTTTCTTTTTCCCGGATTATCTACCTGAATAGCATAGTCCAAACGTGCCGGACCCAGGGGTGTTTTGATCGTGAGTCCTACTCCGGAATCCCATTTCAGCAGATCTGAAGAAATATTCTTCGTATGGTCTGCTAATAAACCACCATCAAAGAATACCGTAAACCCAAACGATTTATAGGCGGGAAACCTGTATTCAATATTGGTCATAAAACGAATGATCTCGCCCACGGGTTCACCTTTCAATTCTTCAAATCGCAGGACTTCCCATCCCCGCATAGACGTACTTCCACCGAGATAAAACTTTTCATAACTGTAATCCTGGAATAGTGAATTCCAGCCCCAGATTTGACCAATTTTAAACCGGCTGGCTAAAACTGATTTTTTACCGATCGATATATAGGATTGGAATGTGAAATCTGCTTTCAGGTAATCCCGTTCGCCACCCAACACATTCCCTGCGGATTTAAATAATGCGGAAAATAAATATCCTTTCCGGGTAAAAATGGGATCATCTTTTTTATCAATATTGATCTTAAAGGCAATGGACCTTTTCTCAATGTTATCCTTTGATCCTGATCGATCGCTAAAAGATTCCCATACGGATTTAGTCTCAAAAAAGGAGCGTTTATCAAACCGAACATGTTGTAAAAGGTTTAACCCAAATCGTTCAATCGTTTCGATCTGATCCTTGTATTCGATAAATGTTTCATAAAATCCAGTGAGCTTCGATGGGAACCGGATTCCCATAAACCAACTGCTGGCAAAACTCACATCAAATCTGAGACGGGGAAGTACAAATTGTTCTTCCATCGGCACACCGGCTAATAGTTTCGTGGAGAATTGGGTTGGTGTGTTAAAAAAGGATCGATTCCGCCATTCTACTGTTCCACTTATGGCGGGTAAAGGTTCGGCACCTTCAGCAAATCGAATGGGATCATATCCGCCATCTGAAATCCATTCCCGTTGTTTATATCGGCGGAATTCAATCACCATATTCACAAGCGAATCTGAATCTGCCACCTTCACTGGAATCATATTCACCATAGAAAAAACACCCATTTCCCGAAGGCGGCGGGATGTATTATCCATATTTTTTTTAGAATAAATTTCTCCGGATTCATAGGTCAATTCGCGCCAAACCTGGGAACTGTCAATACTGCCTAATTTCTCTAAATACGTCTTTTTGATCTGGACATCCTTACCTTCCGTGATATTGACGTTCACTTTTACCGAATCAGAGATATCATCGATGACATTGATGGTAAAAAATAATTTCCCAATTTGATGATACGCATTTTCAACTGCGAATAAATTGTCATTGATAAAAACAGGGTTGTATGGTTTTCTCTCAAGGAGGCCCAGTAATTTTTTTATTTTTTTCTCCGAAATAGAACGATTGCCACTTACGGATATTCCTGATACAAAATACTGTTTCCCTTCCTTTATTTTATAAACGATATTGGCGGAATTATTTTCAATGGAATAAGACTCTTCCACTGTAACATTTAAAAATCCCTTGGAATGGTAATAATTCTTCAATGTCAACGCATCGAGTTTTAAAAGACGAGAATTAAAATCGGGAAGGCGGAAAAACCAGTTGGGCGGACGCTGGCGAATGATATACAGCACTTCATTCATGGAAACATGCTTGTTTCCAGTCATGGTAACAGATTTGATCACAACGTTATCGGATTGCGGGCGTACAGCAGCCGTCCATGCCAGAAGACATAAAAGAATTTTATAAATTGGTTTCACGTGATAATTAATATGCGTATCGGTAGCGATATTTAAGGTTCAATTTCCCATCTTCATCTATATTCCCCACCACAGAAAAATATCGGTTTAATTTATATTCCACACCGATCTGTGATTGGGTCGGATTCGTCAAAGAGAAAGACCTTTTATACGATAAATTTAAGAAAGTTTTGTCACCAATTTGGCGTTTTGCAGTCACTTTAAAATCTTCTTCAACGCCCTGGAGTAATCCAGCAGCGCCCGATATGGCAATATCATCCACCAGCCCCAATTTGCCAAACTCAGAACCTTTCAGGTTTTTTTCCAATTGATTCTCGAGAAGTGAGCCGAGAATAGAAACAGTTTGATTCCCGAAACCCGTTGATGTTAATTCCTGGTCTTCAAATCGTTTTCCCCAAGTGAGTAATTCTAAAATATCGCTTTCAGAAAATCCACTTACGGATTCCAACACAATATCCAGGTCATCAATCCCGCCATTAATCCGAAGATCAATCCGTTCATCATCGATCATGGTATAGGCATTCACATCTATGAACGGGTTGAATCCTTTATTGTCAAAACTGACATAGCCCTGAAGTCCCTTGAAAATATCCTTGTAGGAAAAGACGCTTCCGTCTTCCACAAAGATTTCACCCCCGAAATCCATTTCCTGGTGCCCAATTTTGGATAAACTCAATTCACCGGTCACATTCGCATCGATCTGGGAATTCTGAAATAATGCTGTTCCCCGGATAGGTATGTTGATTTGATAGGCCATGACTGTACTGGTCTCTTTGGAAAGGGCTGTCCCTACATCTTCTGTGGCGAATTCGTAAAAAATGTTCGCATCCAATGTTTCAATCGTCCCGGCGATGGTAATCGTATCCCGCCCAGTAATTGTTACATCCAAATTACTTTGCGCTGTGATATCCATGTAAAGCGTTTTGAAAGATACTTCTTTCCCTTTTACGTGCAAATCATAACCGGGTTCAAAAAAGTGGGTAAAATCCATGAAGCCCGACAAGGTTATATTCTGTTTTTTCGGTTCTGGATATTTCCCATTTGAATGATGCAGCGTTGCCTTCATATCTTGTATCACCAATTGGTTATGATTCATATAGGCTTCCCCTTCTACAGAAGTTGCCGGATCACTGACCAAGAGAGTATAGATCCTCCCATTTTTCACTCTGATATGACCCCTACGTTGAATTGATTCTACTGGGCCCGTTAAGGATAAAGAAATGTCCATATCTCCTCGAACTGAATCTAGATCTGCTATGTAGGGCGATAAAAATGGCAGTGATTCCATATGAGCCGTTGTATGAAAATCCAATGAGTCTCCGGGAAAGAATCGACCGATATTGGGTGAACTGATATTGAAATCAAATGGGACTGATCCGTAGGCAGTTATTTTTCCATCATGGCGGATGGCTTCAGCTGTTTCTACAAAAAGGCAGCGACCATCATATTTCCCTTTCGCGGTTACATGGCCTAATTCGATGACATCAAATAATCCGTTTTGAATATCCAGATCGTAAGTGAATTGGGTATTTTTAGGAATTCCCTGTAAATGGAGCGAACCGGATGCTTCACCACCCAAAGTAAAAAATTTTGGGATAAATTTGTGAATAAACCCTAAAGAAAGATTGGAAAAAGTTGATCTCAATGAAATGGGTGTTCTTCCCACGCGGTTTTTTCCCAGTGGAATGATCCCATTTGCCTGGAGTCCCATGGATTCCCCCCTGGTCATGGAAATATCATCCATGTGAAGCATACCATTCTTATACAAAAATGAAAGTGTCATTTCATCAAAGGGTTCGTTCATATAGCGACCATTTTTCAATGACAAATCCACATCCACATCCAGCGCATCTTTCACCCATTGCACCCAGATCTCCCCAAATACAATTCCGGAAACCTGAAGCCGTTTATCTTTCAGGAATTGGGATAGAATTTCTGCGTCAAAATTGGACATTTTGAAACGCCCTTCTGGTCGGTCTCCACCGGTGATAATTCCTTCCATCATGCCGTCATTAATATGAAATTCAAACGGATCTACGATCAGGATGGAATCCTGAAATGAAAAGGAGACAGGCCGGGCGTTCACCAAATAATGATTTTCATAGGCGACCTGTAACCGATCAATCTGATAATGATTTTCACCGTCAAATTTGCCGGACGCCTGGAGAAAATCTTTTCCGGATTTAAAATGGCAATTCTCAACCAGCACTTCACTATTCCGGATGCTGGCATTAACCGTACCGCTCTCAAAGAATCGATCTCTCCAGGACCCTGCACCTACTTTCATTTCAACAAAGCTTGACGTTAAGGTATCTGTAACAGACATTTGGGAATTGAATTCGAGAGATTCCAAATGAAAATCATCCACTTTTATATCCTCACAAATCAATTCAGCATTGGCTGATGGTGAATAGAAATCGCCCTGAACCTTGATTCGCCCCGTTGCCCGGCCCGATACAAAATCACCCGGCAGAAATTGGTTCACCAGTTTGATATCCGCCCGTTCCATATCCGCGAGGATATTAATAGTCTTGTCCTTTAAACTACCTTCCCCCTCGATGGTAAGATAACTGTCCCCCACCGTGACCATGACCGGATATACAGTCGAAATAATACTGTCCTGGTAGGACACCTGGCCATGGATGGATATTTCTCCCTGGTCATATAGTTTGGATTCAATCATTTCCAGGGTCAGATCAATTTGATCTAAAGAACCTGTTTTTGTTAATCCACCATCTAAAATCGCTAATCCTGATAATTGTGTTGGTTTTTGTCCTGTCATCCATCGACTCAAATCCAAGTTCGTGAGATTCATAGTACAACTGACTCGTTCCCCAGCCAGCCAAATTCCACTCATGTTAAGTTGGGACCTCTCGCCAGCCAATTGAAGCGTTTTTAAAACCCACGCGGTTTTTTCTCGACCAACTGAAAATTCCCCTGTCATATCCAATCCAAGGTCATTTTCAAGAACCAATTTTCCCGAGAAATATTTTAGATCAGATTCAAAATTAAAATTCCCTGCAAAAGAAGAAAATTTGGTTTTTAACGGTAGCTTACTGAATAATTCATCAGGAATATTAAATTTACTCACCCTTACATTTCCTGACAAAAAGGGGCGCTGGTCATCAAAAGTCATTTCACCTTTGATCGGAAGTCCAAAAATATCCCCGTTTACTTTATTGAGAAAAAAGGAAGAACCATCATATCCCAATACAAGCCTGCGCAGGTCTACAGCGAATTTTGGATTTTCTTCCAAAGATAATTTTAATAGATCACAATTCAAGATGGGTTGATTTCCACCATCAAATTCACCACCAACTTTTAAGTTCAAATGGTATGAATGCTCATTGAGTGTTGACACAATTTGTCCTGAAACAAAAAATGATTTAACATGGAATGGAATATTGACTGGTTTTCTCTCAATTTTTCCAGAATCTGCTTTGGCCCAATTTTTATCGATTTGGGTCCATAGCCCTTCAATTGTCAACATATCGAAAGTTATTTCTCCGAAAAGTGACGCCACATATCCAAAATTAACAGACGAATTTTTAATCAGAACTTGGGGACCGTCCTGTTGAATTAAAGTGATATCCTGGAGGTGCATCGTCCCAAAAAGTGTGCCGGATGATTTCCCAACATCGATAGACCAACCGCTGGGTGCGATTTTTTCATTGATCTTTTTTTGGATGAACTCTCCCCATACCGCAGCCCGAAGCAAAATCATTAAAAACAGGATCAGTACGGCACTTACGCTGAGAATATATTTTTTCCGATTTACCATCATAGAAACATTACAAAGTGAACACCAATTTAGGAAGCGAGTTCCACATATAAAAAAAGCCCCGAAGATGCAGGGCTTTTTTTATCAATAATTAGAAAGGAAAGCTTAATCGACGACTTCAAAATCTGCGTCTTCGATCTCTCCTTCTTTTTTCTTTTTACCTTCTGGTCCGCCTGCAGGATCTGCATTTGGAGCGCCATCTTCCTGCTTTGCAGTATCATACATTTTTGATGCAACCGTACTCCAGAGTGCATTCAAGTCTTCCATGGATGATTTAATGTCTTCAGTATTGCCGCCATCTTTTGCTTTTTTCAGTGCTTCAACTTTTTCAGTCAAACCCTCTTTTTCACCCTTATCCAATTTATCATCATGCTCTTTCACATTTTTCTCTGTTTCATAGATCAAATGTTCTGCCTGATTCACCAGATCGATCTTTTCACGTTTTTCTTTGTCTTCACTTTCGTGTTTTTTTGCATCATTCACCATTTTATCGATCTCAGTGTCGGACAATCCACTTGATGCTTCAATTCGAATACTTTGCTCCTTGCCTGTGGCCTTATCTTTCGCATTCACATTAAGGATACCATTGGCATCGATGTCAAAGGAAACTTCGATCTGTGGAATACCACGGGGTGACGGCGGAATGTCCGCCAAATGGAAACGACCGATGGTCTTACTATCCAATGCCATTTCTCTTTCACCTTGAAGCACATGGATCTCAACGGTAGTTTGATTATCAGCTGCTGTGCTGAACACCTGTGATTTCTTTGTAGGAATTGTCGTGTTCCGTTCAATGAGTTTCGTGGAAACGCCACCCAATGTTTCAATACCCAAAGAAAGCGGTGTCACATCCAAAAGAAGGATGTCATCCACATCACCGGAAAGCACACCACCTTGGATCGCAGCACCCAAGGCAACCACTTCATCAGGATTTACACTTTTGTTCGGTTCTTTCCCGAAAATCTCCTTCACTTTTTCCTGGATCTTTGGAATCCGTGTAGAGCCACCCACCAAGATCACTTCATCAATTTCACTTTTGGATACACCAGCATCTTTAATGGCTTGCAGGCAAGGTTGAACCGTCCGCTCAACAAGGTCGTTCACCAGGTCTTCGAATTTGGCTCGCGAAAGCGTCATGTTTAAATGTTTGGGTCCAGAAGCATCTGCCGTGACAAAGGGGAGATTGATATCTGTCTGCTTTGAAGAAGACAATTCTTTCTTTGCCGTTTCCGCTGCCTCTTTCAAGCGTTGCAGCGCCATGGCATCTTTCCGAAGGTCGATCCCGTCGGATTTGTTGAATTCATCTGCGATCCAATCGATCACTTTCTGGTCAAAATCGTCACCCCCGAGATGTCCGTCACCATTGGATGATTTCACTTCGAATACACCGTCACCTAATTCAAGGATAGAAATATCAAATGTTCCCCCACCCAGATCAAAGACAGCAATCTTTTCATCTTTCTTTTTGTCCAAGCCATAAGCGAGAGATGCTGCGGTGGGCTCGTTGATGATACGACGAACATTCAGTCCGGCGATCTTGCCCGCATCTTTGGTGGCCTGACGCTGGGAGTCGTTAAAATAAGCAGGAACCGTAATTACAGCATCAGTCACTGTTGTACCAAGATGTTCTTCAGCCTGCTGTTTGAGTTTTTGTAAGATCATTGCAGAAATTTCAGGTGGTGTGTATTCTTTATCACCTGCATTTACTACACAAGCACCACTTGAATTTTTCTTCACTTTATAGGGAACTTCAGTCAATTCAGTCCCAACTTCATCATATAGTCGACCCATGAAACGTTTGATAGAAAAAACAGTATTTTCTGGATTTGTTACTGCCTGGCGTTTTGCAGCCTGTCCAACAAGCCGTTCACCATCTTTTGTAAATCCTACAATTGAGGGTGTTGTCCGGCCGCCTTCCGGATTGGTGATAACCGTGGGTTCTCCGCCTTCCAAGACAGCCACACAGGAGTTTGTGGTTCCAAGGTCAATTCCGATAATCTTGCCCATTTTGTCTCCTTATGGTCAAAAATAATATTAAATTAAAAAATCTGGTTTATTTAAGCAAGGAACGTACCACCGACGATGTTGGTACATTATGACAGAAAGGAATTATTTGTCCACCTATATGGCGGACTAGGTTTATTTAGACGGTAATTTAGGCTTTTTTTCCTTGGATTTTTTACCGGACTTATAATCAAAATGGAGGTCTTTTTTCAATTTTTTAACCGTAATGGTTGTACCCTGAGTGAAAACCTGTTTGAGTATCATTTCTGAAATTGGATCTTCCAATGATTTTTGAATTTCTCTTCGCAAGAGACGAACGCCATATTTTGGATCATATCCGTTCTTCGCCAGGAGTTTCTTCGCCGTTTTGGTTAATTTAAGACTTAATCCCAGTTTGGCCAGGTTTTGGATCAGGTCAGATAACTGCAGGTCAATGATATCATAAACATTCTGTTCAGAGAGAGAATGAAATACAATGAATTCATCAATCCGGTTCATGAGTTCCGGTGAAAAAAGATCCTGAACATCGTTCATAATACGCTCTTTCATTTTTTGATAATTCTCTTCTGTTTTTGTTCCACCAAAGCCATATCCACTGGTCTTCAGATCCTTTGTTCCCAGATTAGATGTCATGATCACAATAGAATTGCGGAAATCAACTTTTCGTCCAAGTCCATCTGTCAATACACCTTCATCGAATACCTGAAGTAATACATTGTATATATCCTGATGGGCTTTTTCAATTTCATCCAACAAAACAACAGAGTATGGATTGCGTCGAACCTTTTCAGTGAGTTCGCCGCCTTCCTCATATCCAACGTAGCCGGGGGGCGCACCGATTAATCTTGAAATGGAAAATCGTTCCGTGAATTCAGACATATCCAATTTCACCAATGCCTGGTTATGTGGAAATAAGTATTTCGCCAATGCTTTAGCCAATTCCGTTTTTCCAACACCGGTTGGTCCAAGAAAAAGGAAAACACCGATGGGCCGGCTTGGATTTTTCAACCCAGTTCTGGCTCTGCGAATCGCCTTGGTTAAACTCACAATGGCTTCTTCCTGGCCAATAATATAATTACTCAATTCATGATTCAGGTGCAGCAATCGCTGACTTTCAGATTCCGCTACCTTTGATAATGGAATGCCTGTCATAAGAGAAACCACATCTGCAATATGTTCAGAATTGATCTGGACAGATGTTTTTTCTTCCTCCTGCCATTGTTTTTGAGCAAGTCCCAATCGGTGGAGCAATTTCCTTTCCTGATCTCTCAAAACCGCTGCTTCTTCAAATAACTGGTCAGACACTTTTGTTTCTTTTTGGTCTCTCACTTTTTGGAGGGCATCTTCGATCTCTAAAATACTTTTGGGTACTTCAAGATTGTACATGTGCGCCCGGGCACCTGCTTCATCCATGATATCAATGGCCTTATCCGGCAGGAATTTGTCCGAAATATAGCGGTCCGATAAATGGACACAGGCTTCAATGGCATTATCGGTATAACTCACTTTATGATGCTCGGCATACTTTTCTTTTAGACCATGAAGAATTTCCATGGATTCTTCGATCGTGGGTGGAAAAACGGTAATCTTCTGGAATCGTCGATCCAGGGCACCATCTTTTTCGATATATTTTCGATATTCATCCAGTGTGGTTGCACCGATGCAATGGATATCTCCCCGAGCCAGGGACGGTTTGAACATATTGGAGGCATCCAACGAGCCAGAAGCACCACCGGCACCAACCAGGGTATGAATCTCATCAATAAAGATGATCACATTCTCACTCATTTCCAATTCCATCATGACACTTTTGAGACGCTCTTCGAACTGTCCCCGATATTTTGTCCCGGCAACAATTGCAGCTAGGTCCAAGGATAAGATTCGTTGATTGTGCAGAATTCTGGGAACCGTTTTCCGGATAATCATTTGAGCCAATCCTTCGATAATGGCCGTTTTCCCAACGCCGGGTTCGCCAATCAAAACAGGATTATTTTTCTTCCGCCGGGTCAAAATTTGCGCAACACGTTCAATTTCACTCTCCCGACCGATCACAGGATCCAATTTCCCTTTTTTCGCCAGTTGGGTTATGTCACGGGAAAAATGATCCAAGGTTGGTGTTTTGCTTTTTGATGAGGGCTCGGAAGACCTGGGTGGATTCAGTTCGGGCTCTTCACCTGTAGTTTGGATCAAGTCGCCAACTGTGTCATAATCCAACGAAAACGACTTCAGGATCTCATAGGCGATCCCTTCTTTTTCACGGAGCATGGACAAGAGTAAATGTTCATCATCCGCCATGGTCTCTCCACGGGACGATGCTTCGCTGAAGGCATTTCTCAGGATACGTTCAGCTCGACGCGTCAGGGGTAAATGTCCCAAGGTCATGGTGCCGCCGGATGTTTTGATCATATCCTCGATCATGGCTACCATTTCATTTGGATCAATATCGTATACATCCAAAACCTTTTTACCCAATCCGGAGTTTTCCTTGAGCAATCCGAGAAGCAAATGCTCGGAGCCCACATAACTGTGACCCAGACGAATAGCTTCTTCCTTGGATTGTTTAATAATGAGTTGAACGCGCTTTGAAAAATTTTCTTTCATGTAACGGTTAGGCTTTTTCGGTTAGGGATCCGTTTTCAAGGTTGAATTGTTTGTGGCCGATTCGCGCCACCTGCGGATTGTGCGTTGTGAGTACGATCGCCTGATGAAAATCTTTATTGATTTCACTGAGAAGGTCAATAAGTTTATTCGCATTTTTTTCATCCAAATTACCTGTGGGTTCATCGGCCAAAATTAACTTAGGTTGATTCATCAACGCACGGGCCACCGCCACACGGGATCTTTCGCCGCCAGACAACTGGCTCGGAAAATGATCTTTTCTGTCTGATAATCCCATTTTTTCAATTAAGTCTAATGCATGGTTTTTGCTATCTTCTTTCCCATTTATCCATGTTGGCATTAATATATTTTCGATTGCCGTAAATTCCGGTAATAAATGATGAAACTGGAAAACAAAACCAATGTCGCCGTTTCGAATGGCTGCTAATTCATTTTCTTCCATAGTATGGACTCGTTTACCACCGAGAATCAATTCCCCGGAATCGGGATGATCCAGTGTGCCGAGAATATTCAGTGCTGTGGATTTCCCCGAACCCGATTGCCCCATAATGGTAATGATTTCTCCCACTTCCACGTCTAAGGAAAAATCCTGAAGAACAGAAAGTTGGGTTTTCCCATTGGAGTAGGATTTACAAATGTTTTTTGCCTGAAGAATCATTTCGCCCATTGGAGCCCGTCCTTGATCTTTGTGTGAGCCAATTTTCGTCCTGAAATGAATGAAGCCGTAAAAATGAACATGAATGAGATTAAAATCACGATGAATAAATCTTTTGGAAAAAGTACCATGGGCAGGGCGTCAATAAAATAGATATCTGATGGAATTGGGATCCACCCGAATTGGTTTTGCAGGAGCACGAGAAAGATGCCCAGTGCAAATCCGTAAATAGCGCCTTTCCCGGCTCGGTTCATGCCCATTTGAATCATGATCTTTTGAATTGATTTGGTTGGCACTCCCATGACCTTCAAGATCCCTACTTCTTTCATTTTCTGGATCGAGATAAGGGCTAACGCCGCCGCCAGGTTAAACGCTGCCACAAGAAAGATCAGACTCAAGATGACGATAGTTCCTAATCGTTCCATTTTCATGGCATCTACTAAGGATCGGTTCAAGTCTTCCCAGGAATGAATGGTGACGGACTCCCCAAAATATTGCACCAGTTTGGATCTTAAAGATGAAACATCAACATGGGGCGAAACGCGAATGTCGATTCCGTCTAAACCAGATTTTCGCTTAAACAATTTTTTTCCATCTTGCAGGGACAAAAATACAAACCGATCATCATAATCCAGAACTCTCGTGGAAAAAATACCACTAATGATCATTCTCATTTTCGGAGGTAAACCAAATCCAAAGGATTGATCAATGGGACTATAAACCATGATCTCATCACCAACATCCTTTCCCAATCGATAAGCCAGATCCTGGCCCACTGCCACTTCTCCAATGGTTGGAGATAGTCCGCGAAGTGGTAAATTGTAAAATATTGTCATTTTTTTCACATCCACAGCTTTGAGTGAAACCACCCTTTGGTCATTTCCCTCTCCGATTACCCCCCGGCGTTCTATAAACGGCATTACCGTTTCAATTCCATCCAATTCAGAAATATCATTTTCAGAAACTTGACCCATAACGCGAAGGTCACCTTCAAATCCTTTTAATTTATTGTGAACCAACGTTTCAAAGCCATTCATTACCGACAAAGAAACAATCATGGCAAAACAACCCACACCCATCCCGATCATGGAAAATAACCCGGAGAACCATCCCTGCCGTCGGGAGGATTCAGAAAACCGCTTTGAGACTTTTTTCTCCCAACTCATTCGTAACGCAACGCTTCCGCAGGATTAAGGGTAGTGACAGATTTAGTAGGCCACCAGGAGGCCGCCAGACAAAAAATGAAGGTAATGACCAAAATCAGCCCGAATACCGGGAAATCAAATGAGAACGGGATTTGATCCATAAAATAAATTTCTGCTGGAATTTTCAGAAGCTCGAATTTCAATTGGATCAGAATGATTGCCATGGAAAATAATCCACCAATGATTCCACCCATAAGACCAATAAATCCGCCCTGGATCATGAAAATTCGCTTCAGCTCGGACCTACGAGTGCCTTGCGCCATGAGAATCCCAATTTGCCCGGATTTTTCCAGTATGATCATGGCAATGGCTGCGATGATGTTTACAATGCCAACCAGGGCAATGAGCCCAAACATGATATAGGCGGGCCAGCGTTGGAGAGCGATCCATTCGAACAACAAACTGTGGCGGTCCCGCCACGTTTCAAAAAAGTAGGGATAAGATATTTTATTTCGAATGGCCGAAATATCATCATTCACGATCAATCCAGACACAGAATTATTTTCAAATCCAAACAAGTCCCTGGCATCATCCAATTGAATATATGCTAGTGTTTTATCATATTCCTGGAGCCCGGAATGAAAGATATATTTTACAACAACCGGCTTAATTCGACGTGAAAAAGCGGAAGATGATGCGGAAGAAAAAACCTGAAGATAAACTTTATCTCCTTTTTGGATTTCCAGCTCGTTGGCCAATCCATGGCCCAAAACGATTTCTCCGGGATTTATTCCTTTATTTTGGTCACCAGAAATGGCTTTGGGAAGCCTTTCCACCCCTTCTATCAAAACACCATCAGCATGGGTGCCCGCACGCACCATACAAACACCCCGGACAAAAGGAGAAAAGGAACCAGAATTCGATTGAATCAATGAATCAAGTTTTGGGTTGGACAGATCCAGTTGATTCCCAAGCATGTGCTGAATCCTGCCCTGACCTTCAAAAGATGAAAGTTTTTCTGAAATGACCTCCTGGAATCCATGGATGATACTGGCCGTGAGCATCAAAGCTGTAATCCCGATGGAAAGTCCGCCAATGGCTAGCCAACTGGCCGTGGAGGAAAAACTGCCTTTATTGGGAGAAAATAAGTAACGAAGAGCCAGCCGAAGGCTAAAGGTCATGATGTTTAATTTTCCGGCCTCAAGGCTGGGAAGAGGATCACATCTCTGATCCAGCGATTTCCCGTGAGCAACATGGTGAGCCGGTCAATGCCGATCCCCACACCACCCGTTGGCGGCATGCCGCATTCCATGGCTTGAATAAAACTCTCATCCACTGGTTGCGCTTCTTCATCTCCCTTTTCCTTAAGAGCGGCCTGGGCTTCCAATCGTTCCCGCTGATCCACAGGATCATTCAATTCTGAAAATGAATTGGCAAATTCTGCCCCACCAATGAAAAGTTCATACCGTTCAACCAGATTCGGATCACCATTCCGGTGAGCTTTTGCAAGGGGTGAGATCGCCTTGGGATAATCAATAATGAAAGTGGGCTGAATCAAGTTTGGTTCCGCCAGTTTCTTCATGAGTTCATCCAGCATTTGACCGTAGTTCCAGGTTCCGTCCACATCAATATTGTTTTCTTTACAGACGGCTTGAATCTCATCATCCGTCACATTACCCAGATCATAGCCTGTAGCATCTTTTAATAATTTCAGCATAGGAACCCGTGCAAACGGTTTGGAGAGGTCAATATCCATACCGCCCCAATCCACCTGGAGTGCACCCACTTTTATTGCTGCTTCCCGTACCATTTTTTCTACCAGATCCATGCAATCTTCATAATCAGCATAAGCCCAGTAGAATTCCAACATGGTGAATTCCGGGTTATGGTTTCGATCCATACCTTCATTCCGGAAATCTTTCGAAAGTTCATACACCTGGTCGATCCCGCCAATGATGAGCCTTTTTAAATATAATTCATCCGCAATGCGAAGATACAGTGTTTGGTCCAACGTATTGTGATACGTTGTAAATGGGCGCGCATTGGCACCACCATAAAGTGGCTGAAGTACTGGCGTTTCCACTTCCAGAAATCCCCGATCATCCAGGAAATTCCGAATTGTTTTAATAATAGTGGCGCGCTTTACAAACGTATCTTTCACTTCAGGATTCAAGATCAAATCCAAATGACGGTTTCGGTACCGCTGTTCCTTGTTTGTAAAAGCATCAAACACTTCACCATCTTTTTCTTTCACTACTGGAAGTGGACGAATACTTTTTGCTAAAATGGTTATGGCTTCGGTATGAACAGAAATTTCGCCGGTTTTGGTTGTAAATACATAACCTTCCACACCCACATAATCGCCAATATCCAGTAATTTGAAATGGGAATACGATTCCTCCCCCACATCATCCTGGCGAATAAAAAACTGGATCCGTCCTTCCGTATCCATGATCTGTGCAAAGGATGCTTTCCCCATCTTGCGGATCGCCATAACCCGACCAGCCACTTTGACATTTTTCCCTTCCAATTCATTATAATTGGATTTAATAGATTCACTCTTATGAGTCGGCTCATATTTAGTTGGATATGGATTTACCCCATCTTCTCTGAGTTTATTCAGTTTTTCCAATCTGAAATCAATGATCTGCTGCAAACTTTTATGTTCGTCTGACATGTTTATTCCTTTACGGCTTCTTTTTTAGTGCCAATTGTGCTTAATAAATATGCTTTAATAAATGGATTCAACTCACCATCCATTACGGCTTGGGTGTTTCCATTTTCTTCTTTGGTGCGATGATCTTTCACCATTTGATAAGGATGGAATACATAGGACCGAATTTGACTCCCAAAACCAATATCCATTTTCTGGTCTTCCAGTTCCTTATTCTTTTCTTTCTCTTTTTCTAATTCAATTTTATAGAGCCGGGCTTTCAAAATTTTCATGGCTTGGCTTTTATTTTTATGCTGGGATCGTTCATTTTGGCATTGGGCCACAACCCCAGTGGGAATATGGGTAATTCGAACGGCGGAATCTGTTTTATTCACATGCTGTCCGCCGGCACCACTAGCCCGATAGGTATCAATACGTAAATCCGTTGGATTGATGTCAATTTCAATATCTTCTTCCACGGCGGGATACACAAAAACAGATGCGAATGAAGTATGGCGCCGGCTGGCGGAATCAAATGGAGAAATGCGCACCATGCGATGAACACCTGCCTCGGCTTTTGCCATCCCGAAAGCATATTCGCCCTTGATTTCAAACGTTACGTCCTTGATACCCGCTTCATCGCCGGGCTGAACATCTATCACTTCAATCTTATAATCTTCCTTCTCAGCCCAACGCGTGTACATGCGATACAGCATTTGCGCCCAGTCTTGGCTCTCGGTTCCGCCGGCGCCGGGATGAATCGAAATAATTGCATTTTGAATATCTTCCGGCTTTCCAAGGATGAGTTTCATTTCCACATCATCAATGATCTTCTGGTATTGTCTGAGTTCTTTTTCAACTTCATCCAACCCCGTTTCGCCTTCTTCCACAAATTCGAATAAAACCTCCATATCATCATGGCGCCTTGTCAAGTCGGTCCATAATTCAATTTCTTTTTCGATTCGGGAGATTCTTTTCAGGATCGCTGTTGCGCCCTGGCTGTCTTTCCAGAAATCCGGATCAACAGATTGCACTCGGAGAGATTCTAAGGTTTTTGACCTGGATTCAAGGTCAAAGGTACCTCCGTATTTCGGTATCCTTGGTTTCTGCGGCGACGAATTGCTCTTTTAGATCGCTCAATTCCATCAGAAAATTTACGGTGTAAATGTGTCCTATTTAAACGGGAAAAGATGGGAAATACATAAATCAACATACCATTTCCAAAATGCTGAATAAATTCATCAAATTTCCCAAAACGAAGAATAAATCCTGCCCGGGTTCAACCCAAAACCAAGATTGGCTATTTTATTCAATTATAATGTGTCACGAGCATCTTACCCGTGCACTATCCATGCCCTACCTGCTCGGGCACAACCCACGACCAAGGATGGTCATGGTACATTATATTAAATATTGAAGTTGAAGTGGCACGAGAATTCTTCTCGTGTAGGTAATTCCCACGACCATGATGGTCGTGGCACTTATATTAATCGCCAGAGGAAATAAAGAGACGTTCGTTCAAATAACGGCGCAATTTCATTTCATCTATTTCGAGATGAGTGAACCGACCGTTTTCAGCTGTAGAAATGGTTCCTCGTTCTTCCGATACCACCACAACGATCGCATCAGATTCTTCTGTGATTCCCAATGCAGCGCGATGTCGCGTTCCCATCTCCGGTAATATCATCTGGCTTTCTGTCAGGGGTAAAATACAGCCCGCTGCTTCCAATAATGTATTTTGCAATATGACGGCCCCGTCATGCATGGGTGAACCGGGATTAAAAATGGACATAAGTAAGGGTGTTGAAACTTCCGCTTTTAAAGGTGTTCCTGCTTCCTTGTAGGACCGTAATCCTGTTTCACGCTGAATCACAATGAGTGCACCCCACTTTTTTTCTGCCAAGATTAAAGATGCCTCAACCACCGCTTCCAATGATCGGGAGGTCCCCATCATGAAAATGCGTTGGAAAAATCGAGTTTGTCCCACATAAATGAGCAATCGCCGGATTTCCGGTTGGAATAAGATCACAAATGCCACAACCCAAACTGTCTGGAATTGGTTCACCAACCAGGACATGGCGCTCAATCCTAACGAATTGAATAAAAAGGATGAGATCAATAGAATGACCAATCCAATGAGCATTTGCCCGGCGCGAGTCTCACGGAAATACTGGTAAACTTTTACAAATATCCACGTGACCAGAATAATATCGATCAAATCGATCAGGGTCAATGTCAGGAATCCAAATTTGAAAAGTGTCATGCGGCTGTCCTGATCTTTTCGGTGATGGTGACCACACGTTTCATTTCTTTCACATCATGAACACGAACAATTCTCGCGCCATTCAAAATACATGCGGAGACTGCCGCGGCGGTTCCTTCAATGCGATCATTTGGGGGTAAATCTAATATTGTGCCTATAAATGCTTTCCGGCTGGGGCCTATAAGTACTGGATAACCCAAATCACAAAATTCCTTCAATTTTTGAATGAGTATAAAATTATGGGCGATTGTTTTCCCAAACCCAATACCTGGATCCAAAATAATCTTTTCACTGGAGACATCGGCAGATTTTGCCACATTGATCTGAGTTAAGAAAAATGAACTGATTTCACCTATAAGATCAGCGTAAGCCGGATCATTTTGCATATTCTTTGGTGTACCTTTCATATGCATCAATATTACCGGTACGTCCAATTCAGCTACAACTACGGGCATGCGTTCGTCCAAGGTGAATCCACTAATATCATTTACAATATCAGCGCCTGCTTCAACGGCTAGTTTTGCAACGACTGATTTTGTAGTATCAATCGAAATGAGGACAACCAAATCTTTCTGCCGGATCGATTTAATGACGGGAAGGATGCGGTTCACTTCATCATCAACATAAAGCGGTGCCGCACCGGGACGAGTGGATTCACCGCCAATATCCAGAATATCAGCTCCATCATTGATTAGCGACATGGCGTGATTTACAGCGGAATCCGTTGAAAAATATTGTCCGCCATCGCTGAAAGAATCTGGCGTTACATTGACGATTCCCATCACCAAAGTTTCCCGGTTCTGGTTTAGACACCAGTCCTGAAATGTGTGGCGTGTTATTTTCTGGCTCAAATCAGGATTTTACAGCAGTCAGTTTTTCTGTCTTTTGTCCCTGTTCCCCTGATTTCCGGGATTTAGGCTTCTGCTGTTGCTGTTTATTGGGTTGGCCAGATTTTATTGTGGATTGAGACTGTTTATTTTGGGATTTGGGACGGCGTTTCCGCTTTCTTTTGGGTTTTTCCTGACCATTTAAAGGCCTGGTAAGTTTTTCACCTTTTAGGATTTTTTCAAGGTCTTGCGAATCGATTGTTTCGTATTTCAACAATTCTCGAGCCAAACAATGAAGGATTTCAAGATTCTTTTGCAATAACTCGTCTGCCATTCGTTGGGAATCCCGAACGATTCGGGAAATTTCTTCATCGATCATCCGGGCTGTCCCTTCACTGTAATCCCGATGAGATTGGATTTCCCGTCCCAAAAAGATTTCTTCATTTTTCTTTCCGAAGGTCATGGGACCCAACAAATCACTCATGCCCCATTCCGTCACCATTTTCCGGGCAATCTCTGTTGCTTGTTCAAGATCGTTTCCTGCACCTGTTGTCATTTGATTAAAGATCAACATTTCAGCGCTTCTTCCGCCCATGAGAATGGCCAGACGGCCTTCCACATAATTTCGGGTATAGCCGTGTTTTTCATCGATGGGGAGTTGCATAGTTACCCCCAGTGCACGACCTCGAGGGATGATGGTAATTTTATGAACAGGGTCAGCCCCTTTTGTTTTGATAGCCACCATCGCATGTCCCGCTTCGTGATAGGCAGTCACTTTTTTTTCTTCGTCAGTCAGGATCATACTCTTCCGCTGAACACCCATCATAACCTTATCTTTCGCTTCTTCGAAATCATCCATATCGACAGACTTTTTTCGCTTTCGCGCTGCAAGCAATGCTGCCTCATTCACCATATTTGCAAGATCTGCACCCACCATTCCGGGCGTCCCTTTTGCAAGAGATTCAAGATCAACTTTACTCTGATTCATGACCACTTTTTTGGTATGAACTTTCAGGATGCCCAACCGTCCCACGTAATCGGGCACATCCACCATGATTTGGCGATCAAAACGACCCGGTCGAAGCAATGCCGGGTCCAATATATCCGGACGGTTTGTTGCAGAGATTACAATCACATTTTGGGAATTGTCGAATCCATCCATTTCAACGAGTAGCGCATTTAATGTTTGTTCACGCTCATCGTGTCCACCACCGATTCCAGCACCACGATGCCGGCCCACAGCATCCATTTCGTCTATAAAAATGATACAAGGTGAACTCTTTTTTGCCTGTTCAAAAAGATCACGGACACGGGAGGCACCCACCCCGACAAACATTTCAACAAAATCTGCCCCGCTCAAACTATAAAATGGGACAGCTGCTTCCCCTGCAACAGCACGGGCTAATAGGGTTTTACCGGTTCCGGGAGGGCCAACAAGCAAAGCACCCCTTGGTACTTTAGCACCTAATTTCTGAAATCGTTTGGGGTTCTTTAAAAAATCAATAACTTCCTTGAGTTCTTCTTTCGCTTCTTCGCAGCCAGCCACATCCTTGAATGTGACACGGGGCTGATCCGACGTCCACAGTGATGCACGGCTTTTCCCGAATTTGAAAATACCGCCCATACCGCCGGCACCACCTTGCATCCTGCGTATCATAAAAAACCAGAATCCAATCAACAAAACCCAGGGGAGCATATTGAGTAAATAGCCCGTCCAATCAATCGTTTTTTCCTTAAAGGTGTATTCTATCCCGGCAGCATCCCATTCTTCGGTGTCTTCCCGTTCGATAAAAGGAAGTGTCAATTTAAAATGAGTGATCTCATTCAGTGGGCCAATCGGGGATTCAAGCGTTTGGGGTTCCTTGAATTCACCATGGAATACATCGTCCATGATAACGCCTTTATGGATCTCACCATTGGCGAGATATTCACGGTATTCCGTGTATTCAATTTCGATTTCTTTTCTACCAGTTTCGGTTAATAATCCGGAAATGTAGATGGCTCCGAAAATAATCATGAGCCAGACGAGGCTGGTTTTACCTGCTCGCATCCAATTAAACTGATCCGGTTGTTTTTTGGGATTCGGTTTTCTTGAATCTTGTTTTCGGTTGTTTTTTTTATTTTTCATTTAAGTTTTCCCTTAGCGAATTATTTGACGAGGTCACCCTCCAATCGATAAACGCCGTTTAAATGTCTTAATTTTTGATTAAAATCCAACCCGTATCCTACGACGAATTCCGGTGGAATTTCAAATCCTATGAAATCAATCGTGAAATCAATTTTTGCCACTTCGGGTTTTATCAGAAACGTTGCTATGGATATGGATTTGGGTGCTGCGCTACCGATTCTTTCCATTAAAAATCGGATCGTATGTCCGGAATCAATAATGTCTTCAACCAGGACCACATGGCGATCCGTCACTTCGGCTGAAATATCCTTAATGAGCCGGATGGTACCGGATGATTTTTTTCCCACATAACTCCGTACCTTGATAAAATCCATTTCGCAATCAATGGAAATGGCCCGAAGCAGATCTGCCATGAACATAAAGCTGCCATTTAAAACTCCAATAAAAATTGGATCCTTCCCGGCAAATTTCCCGGAGATCTCCTGCCCCATTTCTGAGACTCGTTTTTGGATCTCTTCCGGAGATATCATAAGTGCCATCTTTGACTCTGATGCATTCATGATGGTATATGGTTGCGTTTAAGGATGGCTGTTTCTTTTGTTTTTTCAGTGAGTTTGACCCAGTCAGCAATGCGTCGTCCGCACACCCAGATAATTTCACCATTGGCTGTAATCACAGCTTGAGATTTCTTGGCAAATCGATCGACTTTTTCATTGATCAGGAAATCACTGATCTTTTGGTGTCCTTCCATTCCCAACGGTTGAAAGGAATCGCCATTTGTCCAGGATCGGATCTCCAATTTCTGATCTTTCAAAAGAGACCAATCTACTTGTTCACGGTTTTGAGTTGAATCAAGATTGGATTGTCCTTCCAAAAACAATTCATACCGATACTGATTAAAATCAACGGGATGATCCGGCAGGAGTTCCACGGGATTTATTTTAGTTTGAGTTGTCATTTCTTTTCCCAGGATAGATTTTCGATCCCGTAGCAATCTCCACCCGTTTGGTAAAATATGCTTATTTCCAATTTCATCTTTTTGAAAAAAAGATTTCAACTGCTCAATTTGATGTTTGGACCAAAGTTCATGATAAGAGGCATCCAACAAAAGTTGCACCAATCTCACTTTCGTCATATTTGGCATGTTTTCAATTCCATTTAGTGGAATCTCAAACTGATTGACAGATCGATTGACTTTGGGGATGATCAATTCGAAAATGAAATGATCCAATGCTTCCATCCATTCGGAGAAATGTTCAACAGAACCCTGAATTCCAGAGATGAGCGATTGGACTTCATTTTCCCACGGTTTTACAACCGTATGTCGAATAAAATTCCGTGGAATGGATAGATCTGAATTGGTAGCATCTTCATGAAAAGGAATTTCATTTCTTTTCACAAAATCGATTAATTCCTTTTTGGTGAATCCCAGCAACGGGCGCAACACCTTTCCATTCTGTTTCCCGATGCCGCAAAGGCCGGAAATACCAGACTGACGGGACAGATTCATCAAAACAGTTTCTACCTGGTCATTCCCATGGTGTGCTGTCATGATCCACTTTGAATTTGTATGTTCCACAATTTGATTCAGAAAATCATATCGTTTTGTCCGAGCCCATTTTTCCACACTTTCACCTTTTTCTATAGTCATTGGATCAAGAGAGTGTGAATAACATGAAATGCCAAAATGATCACTCAAATTACGAACTAATATTTCGTCTTTATCAGAATCCGGGCGGAGGTTGTGATTTACATGGGCAACGAATAATTCAAATTCATCAATGGTATCCAATGATAAAAGAAGTGCCATGGAATCCATTCCGCCAGAAACGGCAACAACGATCCCGTCCCTTTTCTTTAAATCAGAAAAGGTTGCCAATTCGTTTTTGAATTTTTCTAAGAACGGATCGGATTGAATCAATTTTTTATCGAATGTTCGTAATGCACTCATTATCAAGAATTTACCCGCTTTAATAATGGAATCAAAAATGGGTTTTTCAACATTTCATTTTTAAGTGTCGTGTGCAGTCCGTGTCCGGGATGAAGAATATAATCACCGGGAATTTCTTTCATAGCTTTCACCAAACTCTCACATAAGGTGTTCCAATCCCCGCCCGGTAAGTCCGTTCGTCCAACGGAGCCGGCAAATATCGTATCACCGGTGAACACATGATCATTGATTACCAAACAGGTCCCGCCCGGTGTGTGTCCCGGTGTTTCAACACATTGGATCAAAAAGTCACCCACTTTCAATTCACCCGTGTTTAACCAATGATCAACCGTTGGAGTTACCTTCGGTGTCATACCAAAAAAAGCACAATCTCTTTCGTAGCCATCCAAGACCGATTTTTCATTTGGGTGCAAATAAAATGGGATTCCGTACTTTTCTTTTAAATCAGAAACACCACCGATATGATCTAAATGTGCATGGGTATTTACCACAGCAATTGGATGGAGGCCCTTTCCTAATATCGTTTCAATAATCAATTCTGGGTCATCACCGGGATCGATCACAAGGCAAGATGGCGAACCATCCTGCCAGATGACATAACTGTTTTCCTGGAACGGGCCGGTAACGATCCGCTCAACGTTTAGGCTCAAATGATATTAAAGAACAAGTGCGACAGGCACTGGATCTTGTCCTTATAAGAATGGGGATAAAGCAGCCATTCTGCCGCAGAGATCGAACTCAAGATCGAGTTGCCATCCTGTGGCGTGAAGCAGAAACCGGTAATCTCATGGTCATTCCGAACATTCAAGGATTGTTCAACCACTACGGTCTGATTCATGATCCGGCCATAATGCCCATGATCCCGTCCAAACGAAAAAACCGTGCTGGTCATATCCTTGGTTGTCATGGCCACATGGTCATTATTATGCAATCTTTCCTTGACCGACGCCAGTGTTGTGGGCTCCTTCACTTTCAGGTTGAACCACAGGACATGCATGTACTGGCTGTTCACTTTCATAGCAGATGAGAACAAATTCAGATCCATGCCCAAGGTTGCGAACAAGCCAGCTGCATCAGCAGCGTGGTGTGATCCATATTTATCATCACCATGGGTGCCCACTTGAGGTGCAGGGATGAAATTCCCAACCTGGCTCAAATCATTGGCACGGCGGACACAAACATATTTCCCTTCAACGAGATTATCGGGGTCAGCGCCAACGGCCAATGTTTTTGTGAGACAGGATACATTATGTGTGTTACAGGACACCACCTGAATGAACTTATCTGACGCATTCAAAGCACGATCATTTATGCCACGAGCATATTTCTTTCCGAATCCATCTTCACTGCCCTGGGCAAGAAAACCCTTAACTGTATCCGAGAATTTCTCATAGTATTTTGCTTTGTTGGCATGGCCGATTCCTTTTGGGGTACAGTCAATCACAACCGAAGCACGTTTGATCGATTCTTCTGTTTCAAAGTCAGGATCCATCCCAAGTTTTTTGAATTCCTGTTCTTTACCTTCGTCCACAGATAGACGTGCACCGCGGCGCAGCAGATCTGTGACTTTAGACCGATCCCGGCGAAGGGCCGAGTTTTTGTGAAAGGTTACTTCATCGATCCCCAATTGATCTCTATAATCACACAGCAGACCGATGAGTGGTTCACCAATCGTTCCCGTACCTACAACGTGAACAATTTTGCGTTCCATGTTTATTAACTCCTTTTTAAAATTTTCTGTTGTTGCAGTTGATAAAAAAACCATCCAGCGATAGCGCCATAAACCAAGACAACAACTGTAATTAGATATTCCATGATCTAACTCGCGTCCTTCATGGATAAAATGTTTGTCCGAAAACGAACCATCAGGCTGGATAACACCAGCAATGAAATAAACGAAAAAATCACCAGATAGGTTGGCAGTGGATTTGCACTATCAAAATATTGTCCAACCTGTGGATGGGACTGCATTTCAGGGAGCCAGAATTTCACCGATAAAAAGATCAATGGTACATCCAAAAATGCTAAAATACCAACTACGGCTGCATATCGGGAAACCTGTTCCGGATTGCCCCCAAATTGCCGTAACATGAAATAACCGAGGAAGATCAGAAAAAGTACAAGACTCGTGGTGAGGCGTGGTTCCCAAGGCCAAAAAAAACCCCAGGCTGGTTTGGCCCATATGGGGCCCGTGGTCAGGACGAGGAACATAAAAAGAGTGCCCACTTCTGCGCACGCCAATCCACGATGATCCCATTCGATTGATTTCTTCGTTAGGAAAAAAATCCCGCACACCATCACCGCGAAATACAAAAGAAACGCAGACCAGGCAACCGGGACATGGATATAGAATATATTGCCAAAAACACCCTGTGCCAAATTCGGCGGATCCAAGGTGAGAACAATAAAAATATTGATCGTAGCAAGCGCTGCCGCGACTGCTGCATGAATTAAATTATTTCGATAATTAAAAAAGGACACTATTCTTCAACGATCCGGTTAAAAACCAGGTATCCAAAGAGCCCGAAAACTACAAAGAAAGAACAAAGAATGAGTAACCAAAAATTCCAGTCTGCCAAGGGTTTTTTATCAAACAGAAATCCGGTGCATTTTGTAGCTGCGATAGCTACAGGAGATGCGGATGGAAAAAGCAATATGGGAATCAAAACATCACGCAATCCTGCCTGCAGTGTGATTCCGGAAATCAGACACCCCACAGAAACGATGGCTCCTGTTCCTAAAAAAAGGATCAATGCCAATTGAAAAAATGAAAAGTTGGCCGGCAGATTCAGAAAAATGAAAAATGGAACAATGAAAAGGAGTTCTGACATGAGAACAAAAATCAGTGCTGAAAAAACTTTAGCAATATAAACAGTTCCACGATCCACCGGTGCCGATGTCCAACTCCACATGGCATGTTCTTCCCGCTCCAACGAGAAAAGGCGATTCAGCCCCAGAACAGAAGTAAACAAGATCACCACCCAAAGGAGTCCCGAAGCAAATGCATGAATTAACCCCGGTGCCACCTGGAATGCCAAGGCAAAGATCAGCGTAATGGATAATCCAAAAATGAACATGGATGTAATAATCTCTTTGGACCGCCATTCAATTTTCAGGTCTTTTAAAATCAGATGGATCAACATGGTATCAGTTTAATTCAATGATTCGATCCGTTTTGGATGATAACCAATCAGGGTCATGGGAAACGATGAGCATTGTTTTTCCCCCGCCTCTCCATTCTGTATATAAGGATTCAAAAAGTTGGATTCCCTCTGCATCCAATCCAGCCAAGGGTTCATCTAATAATAAAATATCGGGATTAAGGATTAGGGCCGTGGCCAGTTTGAGCCGCTGGAGCATTCCCTGTGAATAAAATTTTACCAATTTATTTTCCGTATCATGCAACCCAACTTTGTTCACTATATTTATAATTGAAAAATCATTTTTTTCATAAAGCCCGGCAATAAAAGATAAATTCTCTATAGCAGTTAAACCAGGATATAATCCCACGGAATGTCCCAGGTAATACAGGTATTTTCTTGCGGCTGATTCATCCGGATTCACAATATTCTCTCCAATCTTGATCTCGCCGGAATCAATGGACATGATGCCACTGATCATTTTGAGCAAGGTGGTTTTCCCTGATCCATTGGGACCCAAAAGACCGACCTTTTCGCCCGATTCTAACTGGAAAGAAAAGGAATGAAAAACCGGAGAACGGTAAAAAGATTTGGAGAGATCTGTGACTTGAAGATTCACGAAACTTTTTTTAATTCTGCAATAATTTCGGAAATTTCCTGTTTAAGCGTATGCCGACTGCCATCGAAATCCTCATCGGAAATATTACCGATATGGTGATCCATTTCCAATTCTTTGATCTGGCGAAGCAGTACCTGTTTTTTTCGATCCAGATCACCCTGGTTGATCCCTAAAGGAACGGTTGATTCTCCTTCAAAAAGTGGGGAGGTCACATACCACACGATACTGGAAAACAACGCAATGACGGCGGTTGTAAAAACAAGGATCATGGTCTTAATCCTTCGCCGGCCAAAGACTGATCATGGTTCCAAATACGAGCACATACCCGCCAAACCAGACCCACCAAACGAGGGGATTAATCATTATTTTTAAATAAGCAATTTGTTGATCCGTATCTATTCCCGAGAAAATAGAATAAATATCTTTATTCAAAGTAGTATGTATATCCAATTCACTGTGGGGTTGGCGTTTATCCGGGTTGGGGTCCCGATGGAAATAAACCCGTTTTTCCGGAAAAAGTCTTGTAACCAATTGATGTTGAATATTCCACACATTCAGGGCGGCGATCCAAGCCATATGATTGGGCCGTTCTACGGTTTGGATGGAAACCAATTCGAAATTATAACCATCAAATTCTTTTACTTCTCCTTTCTTTAAGGCGAATTCCAATTCAGAATCAAATGCATTTCCAGAGAATCCAATAAACATAAAAACGATTCCCAGATGGACAATATAGCCGCCATAACGGCTCCGATTTTTGGAAATCAGCGTTTTTAACGCCACAAATATGGATTCATTGAATCGTGAGGTTCGGGATCTTATCCCACGCTGAAATTCGGTGAGAATCGCTGTCAGCACAAAGCCCACCAGGGGAAATGAAACCAAGGTTGTGTTTCGAATTCCCAGGATGAAACAGGCAATGAAAACGATGAGACCTGTCAAAATGGGAAGGGTGAAATTTCGAACAAATGCCTGGTTGGATGTTCTGCGCCATGCCAATAATGGGCCTATACCTGTAAAAAGTAAAAGTAGAAGTCCAATGGGGACATTCACCTGGTTAAAGAAAGGTGCCCCAACTGTGATCTTTTCTCCCCTCACCGCTTCGGACAAAACAGGGAAAATCGTGCCCCAAAATACCGCAAAACAGATAACAATGAAAATCACATTATTGAAAAGAAACCCACTCTCCCTCGATGTAAAGGACTCAATTCTTTTTTCTGATTTAAGAATGGGGAGTCGAACAAGAATCAGGGAAATACAAACCACAAGAATTAAAACAATGAAACCCAGAAAAACAGGTCCCAGATCCGAGACAGCAAATGAATGGACCGATGACATGACACCGCTCCGTGTCAGAAATGTCCCAAAAATACAAAGTGTGAATGTGAGCAGGATCAAGATCATATTCCATGTTTTGAGCATGCCTTTCTTTTCCTGGATAATAATGGAATGCAGAAAAGCGGTTCCCGTGAGCCAGGGCATAAAAGAAGCATTCTCAACCGGATCCCAGGCCCAGTAACCGCCCCAACCCAATTCCTGGTAAGCCCACCAGCCACCGAGGATGACCCCTGCGCTCTGGAACAGCCAAGCAATCAATGTCCAGCGACGGATCGAACGGATCCAAACTGATCCTGTATCTTTGGTGATCAATGCAGCAATTGCAAAAGCGAAAGGAATGGTAAAGCCAACATAGCCGAGATACAATGTGGGTGGATGAATCGCCATGGTGAGATTCTGGAGAAGTGGATTGAGTCCATTTCCGTTGGCAACGACAAAATCTGCAACTGTGGGTGAAAATGGATTTTCAACAAAATTAACCAAGATCAAAAAGAATGCCTGAACGATTACTAATACAATTATGACCCACGGCATCAAGGCTGTGTAAGAATTCCGATATTTAAATAAAACAATTAGCGTATAAACGGAAAGAATAAAGAGCCAAAAAAGAAGGGAACCCGACTGGCCGGCCCAAAGTGCTGTCACTTTATAAATAGTAGGCGTTTCCAGGCTGGTATAATGAGCCACATACCGAATATCAAAATTGCTGGCGAGCAATTCGTTTAATAATAAAAACGTGGCCAGGATCGATAATGCAGACACAAGCACAGCAGCCCGCCACCCTCCCACAAAAAACCTGTAGTCAGCTTTTTGAAGAAATACAGAAAAAAGGAAAATGGAAATGGCAGCAAGCCCAAGCCCAAGACTTAAGGAAATGCTCCCTAAAACAGGTGTCATATTGATTCAGTATTATAAGAAGATTCGTCTCTCAAATCGCCCTCATACCGGGAGGCGCATTTGGTTTGAAGTTGGTCTGCCTTAAAGGTGCCATTCACGTAATTCCCTTCCACGATGACCTCTGCTTCGTCCTTAAAAAGGTCCGGCCTTGTGCCGGTGAAATAAACCTGTACGGTATGATCTCCCTGCTGCAAATGGAAGTTACATTCCAACAGGTTTTGCTCTGATACATGTATCGTACCGGGAGAGACCAATCCGCCCAAACGGATTCGTTCTGTTTGATCAACGGTATGGATCTCTGTCAGGGAAAGGAATCGCACCATGCCCGGATTATCCTGATTTGGATTAAGCGTAACGTAGCCAATCCAGGCAAATGCCAAAAAAGAAAGGGTTATAACTGCAATGACAATTTTTTTCTGATTCATAATTTTTTTTTCCTTAAAAAACAGCAGATTCCTGCCATTCTCCAAATTCTGCTTTCATGGCCACAACAATTTCGCCCATGGTCACGTATGCTTTCGCCGCTTCTATGATAGGCGGCATCAGGTTGTTCCCGTTTTTGCATGCTTCTTGAATTTCAAGTAATGTCGCCTGCACTTTCGTTTCATTACGGGATTTTTTCAGATCCGCTAATTTTTGGCGTTGACCCGTCCCCGCTTCGCCACCAATCTCAAGAATGGGTATATCAATTTCCTCGTCTTCTTTCACAAATCGGTTTACACCCACCATAATACGCTGATTTGAATCCAGTTTGGATTGATAATCTGATGCTGCTCGGGCAATCTCACGTTGGAAAAATCCTTGTTCAATAGCCGGAATCACGCCCCCAATATTTTCAATTTCCTGAAAATATTGTTCTGCATCTTCTTCGATCTGGTCTGTGAGTTCTTCAATAAACCAGGAGCCTCCCAATGGATCCACTACATTGGCTACGCCTGTTTCAAAAGCAATCAATTGTTGGGTTCGCAGTGCAATTTCCGCTGCTTTTTCTGTGGGTAAAGCCAATGTTTCATCCATAGAATTGGTGTGTAAACTTTGGGTTCCGCCCAGCACACCGGCTAAAGCCTGGAAGCCGGTTCGAGCAATATTTATCTCGGGCTGTTGGGCTGTGAGACTGCATCCCGCCGTTTGGGTGTGGAAGCGCAATTTCCAGGATCGTTCACTCTTGGCACCATATTTATTTTTCATCCGCTTGGCCCAGATCCGGCGAGCAGCACGAAATTTGGCGATCTCTTCAAAAAAGTCTAAATGAGAATTAAAAAAGAAAGAAAGTCGCGGTGCGAAATCGTCCACATCCAATCCAGCTTCGATCCCATGTTCTACATAAGCAAATCCGTCGGCCAAGGTAAATGCCAATTCCTGTGCCGCGGTGGAACCTGCTTCCCGGATGTGGTATCCACTGATGGAAATGGTATTGAATTTCGGCATGTGTTCAGTGCAATAAGCCAGCATATCCGTAATCACACGCATGGATGGTTTCGGCGGGAAGATCCATTCCTTTTGGGCTATAAATTCTTTTAAAATATCATTTTGGAGGGTACCACGGAGTTGATCCAAGGGCACGCCCTGCTTTTCTGCCACAGCAATATAAAATGCCAGGAGAACAATGGCAGGCCCGTTAATGGTTTGGGAGACTGAAATCTCACCCAAATTGATGCCGTCAAATAATGTTTCCATATCAGCGAGAGAAGAAACACTGACACCACATTTCCCCACTTCTCCTTTTGAATAGGGATGGTCCGGATCGTAGCCCATGAGGGTGGGCATATCATAAGCTACGGAAAGACCGGTTTGACCTTTTTCCAGTAATTTTTTGAAGCGGTGGTTTGTTTCTTCCGGTTTCCCGAATCCGGCAAACTGGCGCATGGTCCAGAGTTTTCCACGGTATAAATTGGGATGGACACCCCGAGTGTAGGGGAATTGCCCCGGGAATCCGATCTTCTCCATGTAATCACCATTTGGGGAATCCGGGAAGTAACACAGATCCAGTTCTTCGCCGGATAAGGTATCAAAATCCGCGTCACGAGTCGACATAGATGCAGTGGTTTTTTCCCACTGGTTTAATCCATCTTGAAATAGATTTAATTGTTCATTCATGGTCAAAAATTATTTCGGTGATCTTCCGGCTCTGAAAACTGTCCAACCTTCATATAACATCCATAAAATCAGGGTGGCTAATATACCATCTATCACCAATAAAAGTCGATTGTTCCCGACGAAGGATTGGGCTTTCACTGCCAGAGATGTAAGTGTGGTTACGGTAATGAAAATGAAGGGGATGATCAGCGGCAAAACAGGCTTATGCTTTTTCCAGAAATAGATGGACAGCATCATCAAGGTTAAAGCAGCCAGCATTTGGTTCGAGGCGCCAAAGATGGGCCACAACACCCAACCGGCTTGGGTTGATTCTCCTGAAACAGGATCAGCAACCGTCCATAGGGTCATAGCCATTGCCGGTATAATAGCCACAATTGTGGCAACATAACGGTTTTTTAATAAGGGGATATCAACGGCTTGGCCCACTTCTGTGAGAATGAATCTTTGGATTCGTGTTGCTGTATCTAAAGTTGTTGCGGCAAAAGAAATGACCAATACAGCCATGATCGTTTTGGCAAGTGTTGGTGGAATTCCCAGTGATTCAATCAAAGCGCCCCCACCCAATACAAATGCAGTAGCTTTATTCGTCGCTGCATGAGCCCAGGTATCATAATAAATATTCCAATTCAGATTATCTACAGCACCAATAGAGGGCAGATTACAGTTGGTAACCAAAGAAATTCCCGCCACGGCCGCAATGGTGGAAGCTAAAGCCAGCGTCCCTTCGCCAAGCATGGATCCATATCCGATCATTTTTGTATCCTGAATATTGGACACCTGTTTTGATGTGGTTCCGGATGCCACCAATCCATGAAATCCGCTAATAGCTCCACAGGCGATGGTCACAAATAATAAAGGGAATAAACCTGGAACTCCCTCGCCTGCCGATCTTATCATGGGCGCTTCCACCATAGGTTGAGCAATGGCGATCCCGATAAAGATCAATGCCAAGCCAACGATCAATTGGTGACTGTTTATGTAGTCCCGCGGCTGGAGCAACAACCAAACCGGAAGCAGGCTGGCAATCCCTGAATAAATAAAAAGTAAAATGATCCAAAGAGTAGATTGGGATGATTTATCTAATCCAATTGCGTCGAATGAAAGGGGTGTGAAAGATCCGATATAAACAAAAACATAAAGCAGGATCAAGGCAATGATGGAGGGAATCAAGGCATCCACTTTTTTTTGATAAAGCAAATAACCAACGGCGAGAGCAATAATAATTTCAATATTCACCGGCAGGACGGCTGTGGGAATGCTCACAAAAAGTCCGGCAATTGCCATGGCAAAAACAGCCAGCACCAGCCAACTTAACATCATGACAAAAATCAGGAACATGGTTTTTACACGCTTGTTGATAATGGTACCGGTAATGTCTGCAATCGTCTTCCCTTTTTCCCGGACGGAAACCACAAGCGCACCAAAATCGTGAACGGCACCCATAAAAATGGTTCCCAAAACGATCCATAAGATGGCCGGTAACCAACCCCAGAAGGCGGCAATGCAAGGACCAATAATCGGTGCTGCGCCCGCTATAGATGTAAAGTGATGTCCAAAAAGAATGCCTTTCTTGGTGGGGACAAAATCGATTCCATCCTGGAACTCTTTTGACGGAACTTCTCCCGTAAATTCCTGGAGAGCATATATTTTAGTTGAGATATAAGATGCGTAAAACCGGTAACCCAAGCCAAACAGGATCAGTCCAATGAGGGCTAGAAATAGGGAATTCAAATTTTAAACGGAAACGGTTTCCTTTTCACTGACCAAATTACGGATTGATTGGACAACACCATCAACATCCAGTCCCAGCATAGCCAGGATCTGATCACGGGAGCCATGTTCCACAAAGGTATCCGGCAGACCCAGTTTCTTTAACTGGCCTTGAAACCCATTTTCCAAAAGCCACCCGGCAACACCATCGCCAAAACCGCCTGTGGTTGTCCCTTCTTCCAATGTAATGATCTTTGTGAATTTTTTCTTCATGGAATCCAAGTAAGCTGTATCCATGGGTTTAATGAATCTGCAATTAACCACTTCGCAGGTGATCCCGGAAGAAGCGATTTGTTTTGCCGCATCCAAAGCCGTGTAAACCATGGGGCCTACAGCCAGGATGGCCACATCCGATCCCCGCTGTTCCACATCCCATGATCCAATGGGCAGCAATTCCGCCTGTCCATTTTCGTCAAATTCTACAGAACTTGTTTTGGGATAGCGGATAGAGAAAGGCTGATCTTTAATGTTTAAAGCTGTATAGAGTAAATGCCTGAATTCATTGCCACTTTTTGGGGCCGTAACAATCATTCCCTGAATACATCGCATATAGGTAAGATCCAGAGCACCGTGGTGTGTGGGCCCATCTTCACCGGCAATGCCGGAGCGATCCATACAAAAGATCACAGGAAGATGCTGGATGGCACAATCGTGAACAATATGATCATATGCCCGTTGTAAAAAAGTAGAATAAATAGCAACGATTGGACGCACACCCTCGGTCGCCAGCCCTGCTGAAAATGTTACACCATGACCTTCCGCAATGCCCACATCATAATACCTGTCAGGGAATTCTTTGGAATAAGGAACAAGTCCGGTTCCTTCCCGCATCGCCGCCGTAACACAAACTGTATCTTTTCGGTTTCTAGCTATCTCGCAGGTTAATTTTCCAAACACATCCTGGAAAACAGGGGCAGTTGATTTAGGAACTTCTTTTTCAATTTTATAGGGCTTTTTACCGTTGGGCTTCACCGCATGGTATTTTACCGCATCGTCATGGTACTCACGATTTTCAACATTCATGGAAACCATGCCTTTGCCCTTTTTTGTTAAAACGTGGAGTAAAACCGGTTTTTGGATATCCTTAATATTTTCCAGGGTATGTAGGACCTCATCCAGATCATGACCATCAATGGGTCCAAAATATCGGAAACCCAATTCGTCAAACAGGATGCCGGGTACGATCAAACTTTTTAGACTTTCTTCCACTTTCCTGATCAAGGTTCGCGTTGTGGTTTTCGCAATGGGTAATTTGCCCGTGAGATCCCAAATCTCATTGCGAATGCGGTTATAAAGCGGATTGGAGATCAGACGTGTAAAATAAGTTGAAATAGCGCCTACATTGGGACTGATGGACATTTCATTATCATTCAGGATTACCAAGAGTTGCCGGCCAAGATGCCCGGCGTTATTGATACCTTCAAAGGCAAGTCCACCTGTCATAGCGCCATCACCAATGATGGCAGCAACACGAAAATCTTCTTTATTTTGGTGTCGGCCTTCTGCGATACCCAATGCAGAAGAAATGGATGTGGATGCGTGTCCTGCACCGATCACATCATAGTCACTCTCGGTTCGTTTTAAGAATCCACTCAATCCTTTGAATTTGCGAATCGTTGGAAAATCATCATATCTTCCCGTCAATAATTTATGGGCATAGCCCTGGTGCCCCACATCCCAGATCAATTTATCTTTGGGTGTATTGTAAGTATAGTGAAGTGCGACTGTTAATTCGATTACACCCAAAGTGGGCGCGAGATGCCCACCGATCTGGGTGATGGTATCAATGGTATAGTTTCGAAGTTCGTCACAGAGTTCGTGGAGTTCTGCGTTTGAATACCCGCGGATATCTGCGGGAGATTTTATATTCGGTAAATAGTTAAGTTGCATAAACCTGATTTGATTTTTTCGTGTAATACTTGCTGGATGGATCAAAAAGGATTTGATGAAAAATGTCAATTTCATCGAGTTCCGGATGAAACGAAAGCCCCAAGTGATGTCCGGAAATCACAGCTACGGGTGACCCATTAAATTCTCCCAAGACTTGTATATCATCTCCCATTTCTGATATCTTTGGTGCACGGATCAAAGTTGTGGCCAATTCAATTTCCGTGTTTGAATTAAAATGATATTTCACCATTTCGGTGGAGGATTCGATTTGACGGCCATAAGCATTTCGATCCACGGTTATATTAAGGAAACCAAAGGGTTGGACGCGCTCATCCGGCACTTCTTTGGCCATCATGATGAGTCCGGCGCAGATTCCCATGACGGGGTGGTCTTTCCCAAAATTGATGAGGGGTTCCCGCAATTCGAAAGAATTAATCAACAATGATAGAGTGGTTGATTCGCCACCGGGAATGACCAGTCCATCAATTGAATCTAAATCTGACGGCACTTTCACGGGAACAGATTCAATACCGAGCCTGAAAAAAACGCGGTGATGCAAGGCGAAATCGCCCTGCAATTCTAATACGCCGACTTTAATTACCAGCCTCTTTCCTGTAATCTTTCTTCTACAGGAATTTCGGACATATCCAGGCCTTTCATGGCCTTTTTGAGTCCTGAACTGGCTGCAGCAACCCGTTTGGCATCCTGGTAATGGGTGGTTGCTTCCACAACGGCTTTGGCTCGGGCTGCTGGGTCATCACTTTTAAAAATGCCCGATCCCACAAAAACAGATTCCGCGCCAAGTTGCATCATGAGTGAAGCATCAGCCGGTGTGGCAATCCCGCCAGCTGCAAAATTTGGAACGGGAAGTTTCCCCAGTTTAGCCACCTGCTGAACCAAGGATAGTGGCGCACCCAAATTCTTTGCTTCAGCAACAAGTTCATCTTGCTCAAGCCGGGTGACTCTTTTGATCTCGGTCATGACAGTTCTCATATGGCGAACGGCTTCAACAATATTTCCACTCCCCGCTTCACCTTTGGTCCGGATCATGGCAGCACCTTCCGCGAGCCGGCGAAGGGCCTCACCCAGATTTCTGCATCCACAGACGAATGGTGCTTTGAAATCGTGTTTCCAAATATGATTGTGTTCATCGGCTGGAGTCAAAACTTCACTTTCATCAATGAAATCGATTTCCAGTGTTTCCAGCACTTGCGCTTCAGCAAAATGGCCAATCCGGCATTTCGCCATGACAGGAATAGAGACTTGTGCCTGGATCCCCCGTATCATATCCGGGTCACTCATCCTTGAAATTCCACCGTCTTTGCGAATGTCTGCCGGGATTCGTTCCAATGCCATAACAGCGCATGCGCCCGCATCTTCTGCAATTTTTGCCTGTTCTGCGTTGGTCACATCCATAATAACGCCACCTTTCAGCATTTCTGCTAACCCGACCTTTACTTCAAATGTTCCTTTACTCATAAACTATTTCCTCTTCACTTACGTGTCCAATTTCTTTTATTTTTTCAACCACATCTCTAATAATATCATCCGGTGTGGATGCACCGGCAGAAATGCCCACCGTTTCACAATTTTCAAACCAGGATTTTTCCAGATCATCGGCATTTGTTAACTGGTAAGATCTTTTATTTCTTTCCAACGCCAATTGGGTCAATCGTTTTGAATTAGCACTGGTGAATGATCCAATAACGATCATCACTTCGCATTTAGTCGCTAATTCCTTGATCTGTTCATGGTTCCGTCGTGTGGGAAAACAAATGGTATTCACAAAGCGCAGGTCAAAAACTTTTTCCACGAGTACATTAATGATCTCCTGGACATTCTCGATCATTTGTGTGGATTGACTCACCACACCGGCTTTTTTCATTTTTCGAAGTGCTTTCGCTTCTTCTACATTGGCAAGGATGATGGGATTCTCCACTTGGGCTGCAATCCCAACCACTTCATCGTGACCATGATCGCCGATGATAATTGTTCGCCGTCCTTCCGCTTCCAGTTTTTTGATTTCGTCATGAATCTCTATCACCAAAGGACAGGTCGCATCAATAATATTCAGGTTTTTATTCTTTGCCTTATCCCACACTGTGGGTGCGGTTCCATGGGCACGAAACAGGATAGGTATATCTTTCGGCACTTCATCTATTTTATCCACGACTTTCGTACCTGCTTTGGAAAGATCTTCCACAACTTTCTCATTATGGACGATAGTGCCCAGCATGTAAACCTCGCCGTGATCTTTAGCCGTATCGTAAGCAAGATTCACCGCGTCTCTTACACCGAAGCAATAACCTGCATCTTTTGCCACTAATATTTTCATAAGGATCTGTTCATTTTTTGTCGAATAGATTCAATGGAAGCATTCACAGTTTTTTCTTTTACATCCACCAATGATCCGGAGACCACAGCACCGGCGGCAAAGGCATGTCCGCCTCCACCCAAGGATTTTGCAATGTCATTCACACTATATTTTCCTTTGGAGCGGAAATTGATTCGACAACTTTCCTCATTTTGTTCAAAGATCATGAGTGCCACTTCCACACCGCGTATCGATCGAACCATATCAGAAAACCCATCCACATCTGCTTTGGAAGCATTCGCTCGATCCATCATATCCTTTGTAATAATGAACCATGCCAAATTACCATCTAATTCGTAATGCAAATTAGTTAAAAGTTCTCCCATAAGTTGCATCCGTGATTTGGTGCTGTTCTCATAAACACTTTGATAAATCGTATGGGTTTCTACGCCAGATTCCAGGCATTGAATGGCGATCTCGTAGCACTTCTTATTCGTATTGCTGTATCGAAAACAACCTGTGTCGGTCATAACCGCAGTATAAATCCCTTCAAAACTTTTTTTAACAATGGGAGTGGACCGGGCAATTTGTAAATAATCGTAAATCATACATCCTGTGGCAGCAGCCGATAAATCCACCACATTATGGGTAAATGGATGGTCATCAGAGTGGGGATGATGATCGATATTCATAGTAGTCAAGCCATGGGATTCAATTGCATCCACGATGGTTCGGATCCGAACATAATCTCCCACATCAAAAATGATGACGAGATCAACGTCTTTGATCCAATCCTCATAAGCATCCTGATCATAGCATTCATAGATCTGGTCAGAATTCAAAAAAGTGTAATCATCCGGCAAAGGAGAATAATTGACAATTCTCACATCTTTCCCGATTTCTTTCAAATGGTAATAAAGTCCACATTCCGCACCCAGTCCATCGCCGTCCGGGTTTTCATGTGTAGAGAGCATAATGCGATCCGCGGCGCTGATCACTTCATGCACCTGATGCCAATCGATAGGTGTATTATTAAAATTCATATTATTTTTTATGATCCCATTGAATTTCCTGCGATCCTTCATCCATTTGGACCCTGCGGGCCAAAACAAACAGGTAATCGGACAGGCGGTTTAAGAACACTTTATGAAGATCTGAATCTTCTTCCAATTCAGCCAAAGCGACAAGATCTCTTTCTGTATTGCGGCACGCAGTCCTTACAATATGGATTCGAGCAGAAAGTTCCGTTCCTCCCGGCAAAATAAATTCATTTAAAGGCGGAAGTGCTTCATTCATTTTTTCTGTTTCATGTTCCAGCCAAAGTAAGCGTTCATCACTCAAAAGCTGTAAATCCGTTCCGGGCATGGCCAATTCGCCTCCAAGATTGAAAAGATCTTGCTGTATACTTTCCAGGTTATTTTTTACTGGACCTTCAGCCACAACCATGGTCCATCCAAGCAATGAATTCAAATGATCCACTGATCCAATGGATTGGATACGAATATGAGTTTTGGGTACTCTTCTCCCATCACTGAGTCCGGTTTGGCCTTTATCGCCTGATTTTGTGATCACTTTAGAAACGCGCATTAGAAAAAAAGAATTGAGACCAAAATAAAAAGTGGAAACAGGATCGGTAATGACCATTTTAGTAAATAACCGAAGAAACTTGGCATTTCGATCCCCGAGGATTCAGAAATAGATTTCACCATAAAATTAGGTGCGTTCCCGATATAGGTATTGGCGCCCATGAAAACGGCTCCGGCGGAAATGGCTAAAAGGGTGTTTGGCAGATCCCCCATCAGCGTGGCAGCATCCCCACCAGCCGTATTGAAAAAGACCAAATAAGTCGGGGCATTATCCAAAAAACTGGACAAAATTCCTGTGGCCCAGAAATACATCGTATTAATAGGCTCACCATTTTCAGATACTGAGGAAACGACTGATTTCAAGGCACCATTTCCGCCAGCTTTTAAAATTGCGATAGCAGGAATGATCGTCACAAAAATTGCAGCAAATAACTTTGCAACTTCAACGATGGGAAACCACGTATATTCATTCGCTTCTCGGATTGATTTAGATGTCAGGGTCCAACTGGCATAGGCCAATCCAAGGAGCAACCCATCCCGAACCAAGTTTTGTAATTCCAACCGGATATGAAAAACATCATAATGAATACCTTCCCCATCCCAAAATCCGCTTAATAAAACACCAGCAACAACCCCTGCCAACAACACCAGATTGAAGGAGCCTTTTAGACCCAATTTTTCAGAATTTTCATCCGGGGTCATAGGCATTAATTCCTTTTTGAAAAAATAGGTATCCATCACAAAGAAAATTCCCAAAAGGCTCACCACCATGAACGTCATGGGCGCAAACATGGCTGTGGTGGTCCAGAAAAAATCCACTCCTTTTAAAAATCCCAGGAATAAGGGTGGATCTCCAAGAGGCGTCAGAGATCCGCCAATATTTGCCACAAGAAAAATGAAGAAAACAATCACATGAACTTTATGCTTTCGGTGAGCATTGGCGCGGATCAAGGGGCGTATCAACAGCATGGCTGCACCCGTCGTTCCCATCCAACTGGCTAAGACAGTTCCAATCAAAATGATCAATGCATTCAAAATGGGTGTCCCAACGAGCGATCCTGTTAATTGAACCCCTCCAGAAATGGTGAATAAAGCCAGGAGTAAAATGATGAATGGGAAGTATTCCAAAAACCCCACATGAAGTAATTCGTATAAGGTGACTTCCCATCCTTCCTTCATTAAAAATGGACCGATCAATGAAACAGCCCAAAAAAGAGATACTTTTCCGAAATGGTGGTGCCAAAATAGGGGAGCTACTAAGGGAAATATTGCAATAGACAGTAATAACCCGATAAAAGGGATCACCCAAATAATACCTAAGTTTCCGAGACTCCCATCTAAATGGGGAATTTCTCCATGAGTACCGCCACCGGCCAGAATCAACGCTGGCATGGTTGTCAAAATGATGGATAGTATCTTATGTTTCATTATGATTCAATATCAGTTTTATCGAAGCCTGAAAATTACATTGATTCTCTCATAGAATGGAACTCCGATCAAAGAAAATTAATAACGATTCAATTATGGGTAGGTTATCAGAAATTAACGTTACGGTCATTGAAATTAAGAATGGAGTGTGGATTATTGGATGAATGAATGGAGGGAATGGCAACTCACCAGTCACCATTCTACCAGTTACCATTCTACCAGTTACCAATCCACCAGCTACCACTCAACCAATTTCTACTCCATTCGTTACCATTTCCTTGTAATTTTGGGGATGGAAATTGTTCTTGGAATTACAATTTTAGCCATTTCCATCGCAGTAATGGCCATTGGTGTCATTTTTAATAATAAACCCCTATCCGGTTCCTGCGGCGGACTGAATCCCGATGGTATTTGTACCATTTGCGGCGGTGATCCTCAAAAATGCGAGAACACTGAAACGGGGTCAGTTAGCGTATAATCTCGTAAATAGAGTCATCTATTTTCGCACCATCGGATCTCACAACACGTCTCGATCCATCTTTATTATCAAGAATCCAAATGGCTTTTAGGTCCGGATTTTCTAACACTTTTTTTAATCCTGTTTCATAATCCATCACCATCAATGCAGTTGCCCACGCATCGGCTACCATACATAAGTTTGATAGAACGGTAACTGATAATACATTAGTTTGGATTGGATAACCGGTTTTAGGATTGAGGGTGTGTCCAAGAATTTCACCATTAATATTAACAAAATTTTGGTAATTCCCAGAGGTTGCAACTGCACCGCCGTCCGAATAAACAATTGCTGCAAACATTCGATCCGGCTTATTCCCGCCGGAAGGATTTTCAATGCCAATGGACCAATATTTATTTCTTTGATTTCGTCCGGAGCATTGCACTTCCCCACCAATTTCTACGAAAAGATCTGTGAATCCTTTTGATAGGAGAAATTGAAAAACTTTATCCACGCCATATCCTTTTGCAATGGCATTCAGGTCCAATTTTGTAGATGGATGTTGTTTAATAAGTGATTTTTTATCTATCATAATTTTTTCATAACCCGTAAATGATAATACCTTTTCAATTTCCTCATGGGTTGGCATCCCAGATTTTGGATTTGGGCCAAAGCCCCAAAGACTCATGAGATCAAACACGGTTACATCAAATGCACCATTTGTTTTTCGGGAAATAGCCTGTGCCATATTAACAACCTGGAAAAATTCTGGTGAAACAGGAATAGGTGAATCGGTTTGATTTTGATTAAATCGTGAAATTTCACTATTCGAATCCCAAGTGGACATTTTTCGATTCACTTCCGTCAGAATAGAGTCAATGCCTTGTTCTATTTTTTTCTGTGCTTCAAACAATCCAACGTGGATGATTTTGATCGAATAGGTTGTGCCCATAGTTTGACCGGAAATAATGATGATATCTCTGGGAGAACTGCATCCCATCCATACGAGTAGAAAGCCCAACAGAATTTGGGTTCGTTTATTAGTTCCAGGTATTCTTTTCATAAACGGTCAGGTTTAAAATTTGAAAATCAACTGTTCCCCAGTGCGTTTCCAAAATCAATTGGAAATTTCAGGAAACAGCAGTGGCGATATTCAGGGTGATTTCCAATAGGAATCCGGGCGTTATCCCAAGGATAAATACAATGGCAATTAACAAAGCAAGGACGCCTGCTGTCAGCAATCCCGTAGCGGGTTGTAAACTTTCTTTTTCATCCCGCATAACCATATTCACAATGATCCGAAAATAATAGTAAAAAGAGACCAGCGTATTCAAAACGGCAATTACCACCAACCAAATATAACCTTTTGCTATGGCCGCAGAAAAAAGTCCATATTTTGCGATAAATCCAGCCGTAGGTGGAAACCCAGCCAGGGAAACCATAAAAATTGCCATGGCCGCTGACAGCAAAGGATTACGAGAAGCTAGACCTCGAAATTGTCTGAAGGTCAAATCCTGTTCATCTTTTTCCACTAAAGATAGAATGGCGAATGCACCGAGATTCATGACGGAATAAACCACTAAATAGAATAACACTGCCGAAATCCCAGCCATGTCTTGGACGAGGATTCCCATGACTAAATACCCAGCATGAGAAACACTGGAAAAAGCCAGCATCCGTTTTACATTGGACTGCACAAGGGCAGAGATATTCCCCACCGTCATTGTCAACGCGGCCAAAACCCAAAAGAGATTCTGCCACTGTGTGAATGTTTCCGGAAAAGCGATCATGAATACTTTCAGCAATGCGCCAAAACCTGCTGCCTTAGGTGCCGTGCAAAGAAAACCTGTGATTGTTGTGGGGGCTCCTTGATAAACATCCGGTGACCACATATGAAATGGCGCCAAAGCAACCTTAAAAGCAAATCCCGTGAGCAAAAGTCCAATGCCTAAATAAAGGTAAACATCGGAAAGGACTGTTCCCGCTGCAATGGCTTGAGCGATCCCTGAAAAGTTTGTTGTTCCTGTGGCGCCGTAGGTCAATGCTGCACCAAATAAGAAAAAGCCTGTGGAAAAAGCACCCAATAATAAATACTTTAATCCCGATTCATTGCTGTAAAGGTTATGCCGGAGAAAGCCCACTAGCACATAAAGCGATAAAGATAGAAGTTCCAGGCCAAGAAAAACCATCACCAGGTCGTTTGCTCGTGTCATGAGCATCATGCCAATGACGGCAAATAAAATGAGTGCCGGATATTCACCACGGGATTTGCTGCCCATTCTCTCCAGGTATCCCTGTGAGAAAATCAGTGTCAATAAACCGACAAAAAGATAAAGGAAATCAAGAAACATTGAAAACTTGTTGAGATACAGCATACCGCCAAAAAGAAGTTTATCGTCAAAGCCTCCCTGCGCTATGGCCACCCCGGCTAACCCAAGTCCCAGAGCAGCTACCGACAGCATAATCCCAGGTCGGGAAATTCGTGCCATCTCAATGGTCAGGACAACCAGGGCCGTTATTGTTAAAATAATCTCCGGAGCGATCCCTGCTAAATCACTTGAGGTAAAGTACTGGCTTAAATCCATAGGATCACCGCATCCGTTACAATTTTGAGATTTATGTCCATCCAATTATTTCCTTAAAATACTGTGCAAATGAGGCCATTGAATCATACACTGGAAGGTTTTCAATAGGTAAGGTTGCATGAATCCTTTCGAGAAGATGTTCGACTGAAACATGCATATAACTCAACAGGATTTCCGGTTGCAGCCCGATCAGGAATACCAAAATAACAAGCGGTAAAAGGGTCGCAATTTCTCTTAAATCCAGATCCGTAAGTTGGGCCTTTGTATTGGTGTTTATTTCATTTAGCGCAATACGATAATACAGCCAAACCATATAAGACGCACCGAGGAGCACGCCAACAATGGAAAAGGCAGCAATGATCATATTGGCCTTAAATGCCCCGCTGATGATCAGGAATTCCCCAATAAATGCATTCATACCGGGAAAACCGATGGCGGCAAGCGAAAAGATCGTAAAAAAAACAACATAAATTGGAACGGTCTTGAACAGCCCGCCATAGTCCTCAATCATCCTTGTATGGGTCCGCTCATAGATCATTCCAACACAAAGAAAGAGTGCACCCGTGATAATACCATGATTTATCATCTGCAGAATGCCACCCTCAATCCCATTTTGGTTCAGACAAAAGATCCCCAGTGTAACGAACCCCATATGGCTGACGCTGGAATAGGCGATTAATCTTTTCATATCCTTTTGCATCAGAGTTACATATGCGCCGTAGATAATTGCCGTTACGGATAGGGCCAGCAACGGAATAAAAAACAACTTCACCGCGAATGGAAACATGGGGAAAGAAAACCTTAAAAAACCGTAGGCGCCCATCTTTAGCAAAACACCGGCCAGGATGACACTCCCGGCAGTGGGTGCCTCTGTATGGGCATCCGGCAGCCAAGTATGGACCGGGAACATGGGCATCTTCACTGCAAAGGCGGCAAAAAATGCCAGGAACAACCACACTTGAAGATGAGGCGGATAGTTCCCATTGGACAGTTCCAGAATATCGAATGTTTTCCCCCCGGCATAATACAGGACAATGATCCCCACCAGCATCAGGACACTTCCTGCCAGGGTAAAAAGGACAAATTTTATGGTGGCGTAGATCCGGTTGGAACCACCCCAAACGCCAATGAGCAGAAACATGGGAATCAGTGTCAGCTCCCAAAAGAGATAAAAAAGGAAAATATTCAGGGAAACAAAAACACCGATCATTGCTGTTTCCATGATCAAAAGAGATATAAAAAACGCCTTTGTTTTTTCCTGAATTGCCCTCCAGGACACGGACACACAAAGTATGTTTAAAATCGTCACCAGAATGATGAATAACACACTAATACCGTCAACACCGACCTTGTAGCTTATATTCCAAGCGGGTATCCACGGATGGATCTCAACAAACTGCATTTTATAGGTTGCTTTATCAAAGTGCGTATAAATAGGGATGGAAACAATAAATGTTGCAGCCGTAGTCGCTAGAGCCAGCCATTTGATCCATACTTCATTCCGAATAAAAAGTATCAGCAAAGCCCCAGCCAGGGGTAAAAATGTAGTTACCGTTAATACCGGAAAATCGAGACTATTTAAAAGTATATTTTCCATCTTTTCCTTTACGGTAATATGATCCCAATAAAAATCACGGCCAGGACTCCCGCAACCATGATCATGGCATAATGTTGAATTTGACCACTCTGGATCGCTTGTAGCTTTCTGCTCCACATAAGGGTCAGGTTTGCAATTTCGCTAAAGATTCTATCCACGATAACTGTATCTACCCATTTAAACCAACTGGCCACGCGTAAAATAGGTTTCTGAATAATAAACTCGTAACACTCACCGATGACATTGTACTCCAAACTGGCCAGCGGTTTATTGATGAACCACATGAAGACTTTGGCTCCCTTTCTCGGAAACCAGTCTGTATCCATACTGATCGTGTTCGCACACCACAGCTTTTTTAAGAGCAGGAAAAAACCAAGCTGTGTGAAGAGCAGTAGCTGCAAAGTTTCCCAGGTATGGTATGCCGTATAGGGTTCAAAATGGACCGGATAAGGCAGTAATGCATAAAGAGGTTTATAGAAAATACCCAGTCCAATACAAAACAGCGACCCTATGATCATGGCCAGTTCCATATTCCACGGAGGCTCCTGCGCTTTAATGCCCCGGTCCTTCCCGAACCAGATGAAATAGGGCACCTTTAAACCGGTATGAAGAAATGTGCCTGCAGAAGCCAACATGAGGCCCATGAACGCCCACATATAATGTTCCTCGCCGAAAGCTGCAACTGTCATGGATTTACTCACAAAACCGCTGAACAATGGAAATGCGGAAATGGCAAGACCGCCAATGATTGTATAGATCATTGTCCTGGGCATGGTTCTATAAAGTCCACCCAGTTCCGACAACTTTGCCGTTCCTGTTGCATACAGCACCGAACCTGTGCCCATAAAGAGGAGTGATTTATACAGGATATGGCAAAAAGCATGGGCTACCACACCGTTGATCGCCATCTGGGTTCCCAGTCCAACACCAGCCACCATATAACCGACCTGACTGATAATGTGGTAGGCCAGCAGTCTGCGGACATCATTCTCCAATACGGCATAAACAACACCGTAAATCGCCATGACAACACCCAGGACGATCAGGATCTCTGATCCTGCACAGACACGGATCAAGGCATAAACAGCGGTTTTAGTGGTGAAAGCACTCATGAATACTGCACCAGTAACCGTAGCGGCAGGATAGGCATCAGGAAGCCAGGCACCGAGCGGCGGCACCGCAGCATTTATAATAAACCCAATTAAAATCAGAAAGGTAGCCAGGCTTTGA
>ENA-ORDI01000110-ORDI01000110.1-marine-metagenome-genome-assembly--contig:-NODE-110-length-55407-cov-6.431628_pt1 | contig 55407 bp, 59 predicted proteins | sample MGYA00248628_ERZ508525 | MGnify/ENA primary metagenome ERZ508525 (study PRJEB26195, sample SAMN05422138) | marine metagenome | isolation source: East of Porto Seguro, South Atlantic Ocean | place... | reverse complement strand
CACAGATTGAATCTTTTGGATCGATACCCCTGTCATAGTAGAAATAAGAATATGCTTATCCGGATTCAGATCATCCTTAAAAGAGTCCAATACTCGTTCGGCATCCTGCGGGCCGACTGAAATAATGACTAATTCATTTTCTTTTATAGCAAATGAATTATTGTCAGTGACTCTAAATCCATGATCGGAAAAAGATGATAATTATGAGAGTATCCGCCGGGTTAATGTAATATTCTCCGAGGAATAGGAACCTGATTTCACTAGGCCTTGGGCTATGGCCTAACCCAGATTTCCGGCACCGATGATTGAAATTTTAAAATTGTTTAATTTCATCTAATAGTCCAATTATAAACTTGTTAGCTATGGTATAAGGAAGAATCTAAAGATTACAATAATTTGATAAACAAATAAAATACTGAATTGGAATTAATCCATCGAATTCGAGCCCAAAGGATACTTAATATTTCCACTGAAATAAACCAGCGTTTTTCAACCTTATAATCTGAAATGGCATTAAAAATTCTAAAATTTGGCGGTTCTTCCATCGCCGATGTAAAACGCATAAAGAATGTAGCCGCTATTATCCAGCAACAGCGCCAAGATTCTGAATTGGCCATTATTATTTCAGCTTTGGGCGGGGTGACCAATCGATTGATTATTTTGGCTGAAACGGCGGCAAGAGGGGAGATGTTTGATTCCCCTTTTCAGAAATTGGTAAAACATCATTCTCAAGTTATCGATAAGCTTTTTCCTTTAAATGATCAGGGTATTCGATGTCAGCTCGACGATTATTTTGATGAATTAAAATCTGACCTGTCTTTACTATCAGAAAAAAACCAACTCACAGCTCAAGCTCAAGATAAAATACTTTCTTACGGTGAACTCCTTTCCACCACCATTATTTCCCAACTTCTATCCCAGAAAAATATTCACAGCGAACAATTAGATGCCCGAAATGTTGTCTTAACTGATGATAATTTCGGTAATGCCTTTGTCCATTATCAAAAATCATATAACCGCATTCGAGCTTATTATCAAAGTCGGAAAAAACTTCAAATTATTACTGGATTTTTAGGCGCCACAGAACATGGGCAAACTACTACCCTGGGCAGAAGCGGGTCGGACTATTCCGCATCCATTTTTGGTGCTGCACTGAATGCATCATCCATCGAGATTTGGACAGATGTAAACGGTATTTTATCCGCGAATCCCACCATTGTGAAAAACGCAAGAACTATTCCCCATCTCACCTATGAAGAAGCCATGGAATTGGCTCATGCCGGTGCGCGAGTAATTTTTCCGCCTACTATGATTCCGGCAAAGTATAAACAAATTCCGATTGTCATTAAAAATACATTTGCAACAGATAATCCCGGATCATTCATTTCCGAAACTCGCGAAATAAAAAACGAAACAATCGTAGGCATTTCATCATTGTCGGGCATTGCTCTGCTGCGATTGCAGGGTGCCGGGATGGTCGGAATGAAAGGCATGATTGGCAGGGTATTCTCTTCTTTAGCGAAAGAAAAAATAAATATAATGTTGGTGTCCCAAGCGTTTAGTGAACATTCGGTCTGTTTTGCAGTTAACCCTAATTTGGTGAAAAATGCGATTTCCTCATTGGAAAACGAATTTGATTTTGAAATGAAAAACCGATATATCGATCGTATCCGGATCGAAGACAATCTATCAATGGTGGCGGTAGTGGGTGAAGGCATGCGTCATACACCTGGAATTTCCGGGAAAGTGTTTGGTCGGTTAGGCGCGGAAAAGATCAATATTATTGCCATCGCCCAGGGATCATCCGAACGAAACATTTCCTTCATCGTTGAAGACCAGGATGTGGATCGATCTTTGTTAGCCCTCCATGATGAATTCTTTTCAGATTCGAAACCAGGTGCGGATCTCTATCTCGCCGGTGTGGGCACCGTGGGAAGTGAATTGCTTTCTATTTTGGATAAATTGACACCAGATGAAATTCAATTGAAAGGTGTGGCCTCCAGCCGAAAAATGGTATTGAGTGACCAATTCATCGATCCCGAAAAAGCGGTTGAACAGCTTCAGAAGTCTGGTGATGATCATGACTTGGATGCGTTTCTCGCTGGCGGATCATCTCAAAACAGGGAGAAAATATTTGTGGACTGCACTGCCAGTGCGTCCGTGTCAAAACAATATTCCAGAATTCTTGAAAAGGGATTTTCCATTGTTACAGCCAATAAAATTGCCAATACTTTGAATCAGGATTATTATCAATCCATCCGGGTTTCAGCTGCAGAAAATGGAGTCCACTTTTATTATGAAGCCAATGTAGGCGCTGGATTACCGGTAATTTCCACATTGCAAAACCTGGTCAACACTGGAGACAAGATCACCAAAATTGAAGGTGTATTTTCAGGAACATTGAGTTATCTCTTTAATACCATTACACCTGAAATTCCCTTTTCCAAATTAGTAAGAGATGCAAAAGATATGGGGTATACAGAGCCAGACCCAAGGCAGGATTTGAACGGATTGGATGTGGCTCGAAAACTTTTGATCTTGGCTCGAGAAACAGGTGCTAAATTGGAACTGGATAATATCAAAATTGAAAGTCTTCTGCCCTTCGGAAGTGAATCCATTGAATCTGTTGAAGATTTTTTGGAGCATCTGACCAAATTCGATGATAACATGAAATCCCGGTTGGAGAAAGCAAAATCAGAAAATAAAAAATTAAGGTTCATCGGAAAATTTGAAGATGGCAAAGCATCCGTAGCATTGGAGGCTATTGGGAAAGAACATCCCTTTTATGAATTGCAGGGTAGTGAAAATATCATCGCTTTCCATACAGATCGATATTCTGACCCGCCACTGGTCATTAAAGGTACAGGTGCCGGGGCTGCTGTTACAGCTGCCGGTGTTTTAGGCGATATTCAGCAATGTTTGGTGAAATAAAATAATGAATGAAAAATTGTATGTAAGTGTCTTAGGTGCTACGGGAATGGTGGGGCAGAATTACCTGCGACTCCTGGAAAATCATCCCTGGTTTCAGATCGTCGATGTAGCTGCATCTCCAAGATCTGCAGGGAAAAAATATGCTGATGCGGTAGATGGGAATTGGCTCATGCAGGGTGAGATTCCAAATTCAGTAAAAGATTTGGTGGTGCGGGATGTGCGGGATTTTGATGCGATTTCGGAAAATGTAAAGTGCGTTTTTTCCGCCATGGACCTCCCGGACAAAACAGATACACGGAATCTGGAATTTGAGTATGCCAAGGCAGGCTATCCCATGATCAGCAATAGTTCAGCTAACCGCTGGACAGACGATGTGCCCATGATCATCCCAGAAATAAATCCGGATCACGTGGATATCATTCCCTTACAACAGTCCACCCGCAATTTGCCAGCAAGCGGATTTGTTGCTGTAAAACCCAACTGTTCGATCCAATCTTATTTGGTCACGTTGTTTGCCCTGGAAGAAGCGGGATTTCCGGTGGACCAAGTTCAGGTTACTACGCTACAGGCACTCTCCGGTGGCGGGCAGACTACAATTACATCCCTGGAAATGCGTGAAAATGTGATTCCATTTATTGGCGGTGAAGAAGAAAAAACCGAAAATGAACCTTTAAAAATTTTGGGACATGTAACAAACGCCGGAATTCAAAATACTGATCAGATTGATATATCTGCAACCTGTACGCGAGTGCCTGTAATTGACGGACATACGGCCGTGGTGAATATTCGGTTTAAAGATAAAAAGCCATCCATCGATACTGTAAAATCCGTTTGGCAAAATTTCAAAGGATTACCTCAAACTGAAAAATTCCCCATGGCGCCAAACAAACCTATCCTTTATTTTGAAGAAGAAAATCGGCCTCAACCTAAATTGGACAGGAATTTGGAAAAAGGGATGGCGGTCAGTGTGGGACGTTTGGCAGAAGATAAATTTTTTGATATTCGCTATGTAGCACTCTCTCATAACACAGTTCGTGGTGCTGCTGGTGGTGCGATTCTTATGGCAGAACTTCTTGTTCAAAAAGGATATATCCATGTTGAATAATTCGATTCGAGTCCGGGCAACGGCTTCAGTGGCTAATGTATCTTGCGGTTTTGATTGTATTGGTTATGCCATTACAAAACCCGGCGATATTGTAACGATTGAAAAACAGGATCAACCGGGGATAGAAATTTCAATGTCCGGAATAAAATATGAATCTATTCCGGTTGATCCTGAAAATAATACTGCGGGAAAAGCCATTTTATCTCTTCTTGATACTTTGAGAAGTAAACAGGGATTTAAGGTTCATATTGAAAAAGGGATTCCCCCGGGAAGCGGGATAGGCTCCAGTTCTGCCAGTGCTGCGGCAGCTGTTGTGGGTGTAAATGAATTATTGGATAAACCACTCAAAAATAGTGAATTACTGGTTCATGGCATGGCAGGAGAAGCGGTGGCATCGGGTGGATTTCATGCAGACAATATTGCGCCAGCGCTTTTCGGTGGCATCATCCTGATCCGCAGTTATGAACCTTTGGATATTCTGAATTTGCCGGTACCAAAAGATTTATTTAGTACAGCCGTATTGCCTGATTTTGTCGTGAATACTCTGGACGCACGACGTATGCTACCTAAACGGGTTCCTTTAAAATCTGCAGTAGAACAGGCCGGAAACCTAGCGGGTTTTACTTTGGGCCTTCATGAATCAGATTTTGATCTCTTAGGCCGTTCCATGGTGGATCTTTTCGCTGAACCGATTCGGGCAGAACTCATCCCCGGTTACCACTCTGTTCGACAATCCGCAATGGATGCCGGGGCAATCGGCTGCGGAATCTCTGGCTCTGGACCTACTCTTTTCGCTTTATCCGATTCATTGGAAATAGCAAAACAAATCGGGGCAACCATGGTGGATGCATTTAAAAAAGCGGGACTTAAGAGCACACCCTACAGTACACCCATTCACACAAAACCGCCTGAAATATTGGACTGATACTTGCGCTTTTACAGTACAAAAGGCAACGCTATTTCAGTCGGATTCAAGGATGCATTGTTCCATGGATTAGCACCGGACGGTGGCCTTTATATGCCCGAGACTATCCCTCATTTAGGGACTGACTTTTTTAAATCTGATTTAAGCTATCCCGAATTAGCTGTTGGTATGATTCATCCATTCACGAAAGATGATTTAACACACGCTCAACTAACTGACATTTGTGAATTGGCATTTGATTTCCCTCTTCGAATTAAAGAATTAAATGAAACCGATTCTGTACTGGAGTTATTCCATGGACCTACATTCGCCTTCAAGGATTTTGCTGCCCGGTTCATGGCTCGGACCATGTCTCATTTTCTTGAAAATGAAGATAATGAGATAACCATTTTAGTGGCCACATCCGGTGATACGGGCAGTGCCGTTGCAAACGGTTTTTTTAACGTAGATGGCATTAACGTTATCATTCTTTATCCATCCAATCGAGTAAGCGCTATCCAGGAAAAACAACTCACAACTTTGGGCGGAAATATTACTGCTTTGGAAATAGACGGCTCCTTTGATGATTGCCAGCGAATGGTTAAAGCTGCTTTTCAAGATATCGATTTGCGAAGTCGTTTATCTTTAAGTTCTGCTAATTCGATAAATATGGCTCGCCTTCTCCCACAGTCTGTTTATTATTCATGGGCATGGAAACTATGTGGTAAAAACAAACCTATCATTTTCAGTGTCCCCAGTGGGAATTTTGGAAATTTAACCGGTGGACTATTGGCAAACCGAATGGGCGTTCCAGTTGAGAAATTTATTGCTGCGACGAATGCAAATGATACTTTTCCACACTTTTTAAGCAGTGGTACGATTCAACATCAAGATGCTGTACAAACAATATCCAATGCAATGGATGTGGGTGTTCCCAGTAATTTAGATCGAATTCAAAACTTGTTTCATGATGATGTAAATCAAGTAAAGGTGGATATTTCCAGTTGGAGTTTTTCAGATAAAGATACAAAAGAATCTATTCGAAATATCCAAAATGAGTTTGATTATTTGATTGATCCACACACCGCAGTGGGTGTTTTGGGATTAAATAAGTATCGAGAGAAAACAAATTCTAAAACAAAGTGTGTTGTATTATCTACAGCGCATCCGGGGAAATTTGCAGATGTGATTGAACCCATCATTGGAAACAAGACATCCCTGCCAGAATCATTACAAATTGCCATGAAAAAAGAAAAAAATTCCATTAAAATGCCCAAGCAATTTTCTGACCTAAAGGAATATTTGCTTGCAACCTGATTGGCTAAACTAAAGGAGTACTTATGAAATTTGATACAAAAGTCGTCCAGGCAGGCATGACGCCTGACCCCACCACCGGCGCCATTGTACCGCCTCTATACCAAACAGCCACCTATGTCCTGGAAGAAGTGGGCAAGGATAAAGGATTTGATTATACCCGATCATCCAACCCCACACGACAACTGATGGAAGAAATATTAGCCGTTCTCGATGGTGGAAAATTCGGTATAGCATTCGCCAGCGGAATGTCTGCTGTTGATAGTTGTATGAAACTATTGAAAGCAGGTGATCACGTAATTTGCTCTGATGATGTTTACGGTGGCGTATCCCGGCATTTCAACCAAATCCTGGTGAATTATGATCTTCATTTCACCTATGTGGATTCTTCCAATTCCACCAATATTGAAAATGCAATTCAATCAAATACAAAATTAATTTGGGTAGAAACGCCTACGAATCCACTCTTGAAGATCACTGATTTAGAAGCGGTGGGAAACATTGCAAAAAAACATAACATCCTTTTTGGGGTGGATTCCACTTTTGCCACACCGGTTTTTTTACGACCATTAGAATTTGGCGCAGACCTGGTTATGCACAGCACAACAAAATATTTGAGCGGACATAACCAGCTTATTGGCGGTGTGGTTATCACCAATCGGGAAGATTTATTTGACCAATTGAAATTCGTCCAAAAATCCATTGGTGCTGTGCCGGGCCCCTTCGATTGCTGGCTCACAATCCTGGGAATCAAAACGCTTGATCTGCGGATGAAAAAGCATGATTCCAATGCACAGACTGTTGCGGAGTATTTAGAAGCTCACCCGAAAGTTTCATCAGTCACTTATCCGGGACTCCCATCCCATCCAGCCCATGAAACGGCTAAAAAACAAATGTCCGGATTCAGTGGCATGATCTCCTTTGAATTGACCGGCGGCATCCAGGCAGGAAAAATTGTGATGAATTCTGTAAAACTTGCAAAACTGGCGGAAAGCCTTGGAGCAGTGGAAACCATGATCACCCACCCTGCTACCATGACTCATGCGGATGTCCCGAAAGATGAACGAGATGCTAGAGGACTCACAGATGGCTTGGTCAGATTATCTGTAGGAATTGAAAATCCAGACGATATTATAGCAGATTTGGAGCAGGCTTTAAATCGAGTTTAAATAATTCCAATTTGTAAATTTTATTATGCATTCAATAGAAAAAATAAATGTGCTCCGGGATAAAATTGACTCACTCGATGATCAAATGCTGGATCTGCTGGTACAGCGATTTTCTGTTTCTAGGGAGATAGGCAAAATTAAAGCATCCGACGGCATCAATGTTGGGGACCCAAACCGCGAACAGGAAATCATTGATCGTCTTGCCGAAAAACTCGAAGGCAAACTGGAGAGAGATGACATTGCCGCCATTTTTGGGCCTGTTTACCACATTTCAAAAAAATTGCAAAAAAAATAAAATTAAGTTGGTTCCCGTTCGTTCCTGTCCTTAATATTCCCGGTCATGAATAACATGAATACAAAAAATTATTACAGTTGGTACTGGTTCTTTAACCGAGAAGGGGTTTCGTAGTCCCAGGGATACCTGTACATGCTGACTATGCTTAAACCCCGATAATTTCGGGGTTTTTTTTTGCTCAAAATGGATAAAACACAACTTACACTCGACGAATTTCAGGATCTTGCCCAGGGATGCACAACCGTCCCCGTGTATAAACGCATCCTGGCAGATTTGCTTACACCGGTAGCGGCGTGGGTGCACCTTTCCAAGAAAGCGGAATATGCGTTTTTGCTGGAGTCCGTGGAAAAAGGAAATCAATACTCCCGGTATTCTTATGTGGGAATCAATCCCCAGAAAATTCTCATGCATAAAGATGGCCAAACCACCATCACCGAAAATGGAAAATCTATTGACGTAGATACGCCTTTTATTGATTTACTCCGGGAAACCCAATCCCAGTATAATATGGCAAAATTGCCGGGAATTCCATCATTCACTGGCGGACTGGTTGGCTACCTTGGATATGAAACTATCGCCTGGGTAGAAGATATCCCCATACATGATGACTCTGCAATGGATGTACCTGACTCTGTTTTTATGCTTTTTGAAGATATGATCACATTTGACCATTTGAAGGGGTCTGCTTTGGTTATTTCCAATGTGAAGGTGGATTCAAAGCATGATTTAAAAGAACAATTTGAAGCAGCACACGATCGGGTGGATGCCATTGGTGAATTACTCCATTCTGATGTGGATTACCAAACACCGGTTCGTGTGGAGCAAAGCAAGGTTTCATCCAATTTTGATCATGATGCATTTGAATCGGCTGTATTAAAAGCCAAAGAACACATTGTGGATGGGGACATTTTTCAATTGGTTTTAAGTCAGCGGTTTGAACGGCAGACATCCGTAGAACCCACCACCCTTTACCGCGCCCTTCGGACAATCAATCCATCGCCCTATATGTTCCATTTAAAGATAAAAGATTTTGACATTATTGGGGCATCCCCAGAATTATTAGTAAAAGTGGAAGATGGTACTGTGGAAATCCGCCCCATTGCTGGGACACGTCAACGCGGCGAAACTGAAGCCGAAGATGAAATGCTTGCCAACGATTTAATCAATGATGAAAAGGAATGTGCGGAACATTTAATGTTATTGGATTTGGGTCGAAATGATGTGGGGCGCGTATCCGAATTTGGTTCTGTCACCATTCCGGAAAATATGGTGATTGAGAATTATTCCCATGTGATGCATATTGTATCCGATGTGAAGGGAACATTAGCAAAGGATAAAGATCCTTTTGATGCACTCATGAGCGGATTCCCAGCTGGGACTGTTACTGGTGCGCCAAAAATCCGGGCTATGGAAATTATTCATGAGTTAGAGCCGGATCGACGTGATATTTATTCCGGTGCCGTGGGATTTTTTGATTTTACGGGGAATGTGAATACTTGCATTGCCATCCGCACCATGATCATGAAGGATGGGACGGTTCATTTTCAATCCGGGGCTGGGATAGTGCATGATTCTGAACCAACCAAAGAATTTGATGAAACAGTGAATAAAGCAAGGGCCATCATGGCTGCCATTGATTTTGCTGAAAACGGGTTGGTGGCGTGAGTAATTTTATTTTTATGACCGCCCCTAAATCCCCGCCTATGACAGGCGAGGACTGGAAGGATTCTAACCATCCTGTTCCCCCTGATGGGTTGGTTAACGTTCAACCTTTCGAAGGTTTAGAACCTTCGCAAGGTTTTGAAGGAATAAAAAAATGATCCTTGTTATTGATAATTATGATTCATTCACCTACAACCTGGTGCAGTACATTGGGACAATCAATCCCGATGTAAAAGTGATTCGAAATGACCAATTTGAATTAGATGAAATTGAAGAATGGCATCCAACTCATATTGTGATTTCCCCCGGACCAGGACGTCCCGAAGATGCGGGAAATTCTATTGAAGTTATTCAAAAATATGGACAATCAATTCCAACCTTGGGCGTATGTCTCGGGCATCAAGCAATTACCGTAGCTTACGGTGGAAAAGTCGTCCATTCATCAGAGATTGTCCACGGGAAAACCGCAGATATTCAACAAAATGGATCTGGCTTATTCAATGGAATTAATGGTTCATTCACGGCCACAAGGTATCATTCGTTGGTAGCAGAAAGGGAAACACTTCCCACAGAATTAAAGATAACTGCAGAACTAAAAAATGGGCTCATCATGGGAATTGAGCATCTGTCTTATCCGGTCTTTGGGGTGCAATTTCATCCGGAATCGATTGCAACGGAGAATGGGATGCAGATTATTCAAAACTTTTTAGAGATTAAATCATGAAAACAATATTAGAACAATTACTCGTCAAACAGGATCTCACGCGGGATGAAGCTTTTAGCGTAATGCTCTCAATAATGTCAGGTAATTATGACGATGCACAGATTGCAGGATTCTTAATGGCACTACGAGCAAAAGGTGAAACGGTGGATGAAATAACCGGATTTGCTCAAGCCATGCGTGAAAAAATGGTTACCATTTCATTGCATTCACCGGCGATTGACATGTGCGGAACGGGCGGCGATGCGTCAGGCACATTCAATATTTCTACAACTGCTACATTTGTAGTGGCTGGTGCCGGCGTTCATGTGGCGAAACACGGCAATCGTTCCATGACATCCAAATCTGGTTCCGCTGATGTACTCCAGGCGTTGGGCGTTTCCATTGATAAATCGGTAGAAGAATCGACCCAGGATATTGAAAAAATCGGATTGGGATTTATGTTCGCACCTGCTTACCACCCTGCCATGAAACATGCCATTGGCGCTCGGAAAGCTCTGTCCACCCGAACCGTATTTAATATATTAGGTCCGCTCTGTAATCCCGCAAATGTAACTGGTCAAGCCATGGGTATCTTCCATCCGGACTTAACTGAAGTCCAAGCCAATGTATTAAAAGCACTCGGTTCAACAGATGTAATGGTTTTTCATGGCCGTGACGGATTGGACGAAATTTCCACAACTGCCACAACCAAAATCAGTCAAATGCAAAATGGCGATAATGTAAATACTTATGAATTTGACTCAGTCGAGTTAGGTTTAAATCGCGTTTCATTGGATGAACTTCAAGGTGGCGAACCGGATGAGAATGCTGAAATAATCAAATCCATTCTGAATGGTGAAAAAGGACCGAAACGAGATATTGTATTGCTCAATGCAGCCGCTGGGATTGTTGTGGGCGGACAAGCTGAAACCTTAAAAGATGGGTTGGAATCTGCAAAAAAGTCCGTGGATTCAGGCGCAGCGCTTAACATATTAAACCAATTGGCTGGATGAATATTTTAGAAAAAATATTAGACGTTAAACGTCAGGAAGTTCAACAAATTCAAGATATAGGATTTGGAGAAATGGTTGGACAAAAATGCAGTCTTAAAGATGCCCTATCCAAACCGGGGATTTCTGTCATTGCAGAAATAAAAATGAAATCACCGAGCGAAGGTGAAATCCTGCCCAATGCCAACCCCGTTCAAATTGCGAAAGATTATGAATCGGCTGGCGCTGCGGCCATTTCTGTCCTAACGGATCAACAATTTTTCGGTGGTAGTTTGGATATTCTTAAGGCGGTTCGAAAAGCCGTTTCCATTCCTGTTATACGCAAAGATTTCATTATTGATGAAAAGCAGATTTCAGAAACAGTTCATTATAATGGGGATGCATTTTTACTGATTGCCGATGCGCTGGACCAAGATGCCTTACAACAATTAATGAATGTCGGGAAAAAGGCGGGATTGGAATTTCTCGTAGAATATCACGCTGAAAAACATGCTGAATTTATTTTTGTATTGAACCCGAAAATTGTAGGCATCAATTGTCGAAATCTTAAAACCATGACCACCAATATTTCTTATTTTGAAAAAATGATTTCATCACTCCCATCAAATTCAGTGAAAGTGGCAGAAAGTGGGATTTACACTTCCGACGATTTAAAATATGTTTCTGAATTAGGTTACGATGCGGCGCTTATTGGCACATCACTCATGAAGACCGGGAATCCGGGGAAAGCATTGGAAACATTGATTGGGGGACTGTCATGATTCCAACCAAGATTTGCGGTATTACAAATTTACCAGATGCCCAAGCTGCAGCCGTTCATGGCGCATCAGCTATTGGATTCATTTTTTTTGAAAAAAGCCCCCGGGCTATTTCCATTGAAGATGCAAAATTTATTTCTGATCATCTTGAAAAAGATATTTCAAAAGTTGGTGTTTTCGTTAATCATGACAAAGGTTTTATCGAAGAAGCGATTCGATCTGTTCCCCTAAACATTATTCAACTCCATGGCGACGAGACACCCGGATTCTGTGATCAATTTAACGTACTTGTTCTTAAAGCACTTCGAGTCAAAGATGAATCAAGTTTATCTGTCATGGGTGATTTTAATGTAGCTGGGTTCCTATTGGACACCTTTTCAAATTACCAATATGGCGGCACGGGAGAGACATTTGACTGGTCCTTATTAAATGGAAAAAAAGACACACCGATCATTTTATCCGGCGGTCTTAACTTGGATAATATTTTAGATGCGATTGGCTCTGTAAATCCATCAGCGATTGATGTGAATAGTGGTGTTGAATCAATACCTGGAATTAAAGATCATTTAAAACTAAAAAAATTATTTAAACAACTCAAAAAAACACACACAACAGGGTTCCATTTTGGATAAACAATTTAAAGATTACAACTTACCCGATGAACGGGGACACTTCGAGAAATTCGGGGGCAAATTTGTCCCGGAGACACTTATCCCAGCCCTGGAAGAACTTGAACGGCATTACGCGGCAGCAAAACAGGATGAACCATTTCAGGATGAATTGAATGGTCTTCTGAAGCATTATTCCGGACGGGAAACCGCTTTGTATTTCGCTGATCGAATCTCTGAAAAATTGGGATTCAACGTTTGGCTCAAACGGGAAGATTTAAACCACACCGGTGCCCATAAAATTAATAATGCGCTGGGGCAAATTTTATTAGCGCGAAGAATGGGTAAAAAACGGATTATTGCCGAAACGGGTGCTGGTCAGCACGGTGTCGCCACCGCTACAGTCGCTGCTTTATTTGGTCTCGAATGTATTGTTTACATGGGTGAGGAAGACATTCGCCGGCAAAAGTTAAATGTGTTTCGTATGAATTTATTGGGCGCGGAAGTTCGTCCCGTTTCTTCCGGAAGCATGACGCTAAAAGATGCCACCAACGAAGCAATCCGTGATTGGGTGACCAATGTGGAATTCACTTATTATTTGATTGGCTCCACTGTCGGCCCCCACCCTTATCCCATGCTGGTTCGGGATTTTCAATCAGTCATCGGCAAGGAAACCAAACGACAATTTACTGAACAATCGGGACATGAACTACCAGACCGACTCGTGGCTTGTGTTGGTGGCGGTTCCAATGCTTTGGGATTATTTTTCCCATTTCTTCGGGATGATATAAAAATGGTAGGTGTTGAAGCCGCAGGCAAAGGTTTGGAAAGTGGTGAACACGCAGCCACTTTAACAAAAGGTGACTTTGGCGTTTTGCATGGTGCCGCCAGTACATTACTCCAGAATGACGATGGGCAAGTGACACTCCCCCATTCTATATCTGCGGGGCTTGATTATCCTGGAGTTGGACCTGAACACAGCTATTTAAATGAATCAGGTCGGGTGGATTACCGCACCGCAACAGATTTGGAAGCGTTGGATACATTCCAGTGGTTGTCGGAAAAAGAAGGTATTTTACCCGCATTAGAATCGGCACATGCATTGGCATATTTACGTCAAAAAAATAACGGCATTGAACCAAACGAACATGTTGTTGTCTGCCTTTCGGGACGTGGCGATAAGGATGTCCATACGGTTGCAGAAGCATTGGGGATAGACTTATGAATCAAATCCAAAAACTATTCAGCGAGCCGAAAGAAAAATTGATTCCCTTTCTTACCGCCGGCTATCCGGAATTAGAAAGTACGGTGGACTTGGTTTGTGCCGCCGCAGATGCGGGCGCCGATATGATTGAGATTGGGATTCCTTTTTCTGATCCACAAGCGGACGGTCCTGTGATTCAGGCATCCAGCCAACAGGCGTTGGACAACGGTATGAATCTGAACAAAATATTTGAACAAGTAACAGAAATTCGAAAACGAACAGATGTTCCACTGGCGCTCATGGGATATTATAATCCAATTCTAAAAATGGGACATAAAACATTTCTGGATCATTGTGTTTCGTCAGGTGTTGATGGATTGATTTTACCCGACTTACCTTTAGAAGAAGCAGAGCCATTCTGTGAATTGGCCAAGGCCAATGGCGTTTCCCCTATTCTTCTTGTAGCACCCAATACACCCAATGAACGCATCAGAAAAATATCAGATTTGGCGGGCGATCTCATCTATGCCGTAAGTATTTTGGGCATCACCGGGAATGATCTTGCATCCAAGGATGCATTGGCGGAATATTTGAATCGTGTACGGAAAAACAGCGTGACGCCTTTTGTGGTGGGCTTCGGAATCAGCACTCGCGAAGATGTGGTTTGGTTTAATAAATATTCTGATGGTGCTGTTGTAGGATCGGCCATTATTAAAAAAATTAACGGGAGAATAAATTCCATGGAAATAACAAAAGAATTAATTTTAGAATTGAAAGGAACGAAATGAAAATAATAGGAATCCAAGGTGGAAAAGGAAGTTTTTCGGAGCAGGCAGCCCACGAGTTTGCCCATAATCACGGACTGGAAGGTGCATCTATTGAATACTTAATTTCATCAGAAGCTGTATTGGCTGGCGTTGAATCAGGTGAAACAGATTACGGTATCTTTGCCATGGAAAATGCACAAGGCGGTGTGGTAATTGAAAGCGTGGAGGCATTGGCAAAATACCGCTGTGATATTATTGAAATGTTTCACATTCCTGTGGATCAGAATCTCCTGGGATTAGCTGGTATTCATGTTGGGGATTTAACTGAAATCCATTCGCACCAACAAGCACTGCGCCAATGTAAAGATTATTTAAGTGAACATTTTTGGACACGACCACTCATTGAAGAAGACGACACGGCGGAAGCGGCTCGAAGACTTTCCGAAGGAAAACTTCCATCCACGGCTGGGGTAATCGCCAACAAGGCTTGTGCAGATTTGTATAATCTGGAAATTCTTCAGGAAAGTATCCATGACTTAAAACATAACCTGACTCTGTTTCTCGGGGTGAAAAAACTGGGAGATTCATGAACAGTATCGGTATAATCGGCTTTGGTCGATTCGGAAAAGTGTTGGCCAATATTTTACAAAAAGGATTCTCCATCAAAGCATATGACCTAAATCCTACCGGTGCATTCCCCGGCGTAGAATTCATTAATCTTGAATCTGTATTAAAAGAAAAGGTTATTTTTATTGCTGTGCCGATTCGGCACTTTGAATTGGTGGTTAAGGAGATATCTCCCCTACTTCCTGCTGGAACAACCATCATTGATGTGTGTTCCGTGAAAAAACATCCAGCGGAAATCATGGATAAGAATCTTCCTGAAAATGTGGGTATTATTGCAACTCACCCTATGTTTGGGCCCGATTCATTCATCTCCAATAATCGGCTGAAAATGATGATGAACAATACCAGGGATACACACGATCAATTTAAATTCTGGCGACAATTTTTTACGGATCAGGGCATACAGGTGATGGAAATGTCCCCGGATCAACACGATCGCATGGCGGCTCAAACCCAGGGCGTGACCCACTTTCTTGGGCGAATGCTGAAAGAATATGGCATACGGAAAACAACCATAGACACGCAGGGATTTCGTGATCTTTTGGATTTGGTAGATCAAACTTGTAACGATACTTGGGAGCTTTATACAGACCTGCAACTTTACAATCCCTACACAGATGATATGATAGACAAACTTAAACTGGCGACAGAATCTTTGGACAATCGCCTGAAGGAATTACAAAATGTGGCAGACTGACAGCTGGCGGAAATTTACCGCCAAACATATTCCGGAATATCCGGATAAAAATCATCTTACAGAAGTTGAAAAGACACTTGGAAATTTTCCACCCCTTGTATTTGCGGGAGAAGTACGTTCACTAAAACGATCTCTGGCGGATGTGGCGGAAGGGAATGGATTTCTACTTCAAGGCGGGGACTGTGCCGAAAGTTTTTCTGAATTTCATGCTGATAATATTCGTGATACGTTTCGGGTGATCTTGCAGATGGCTGTGATCCTGACATCGGGAGCCAGCATGCCTGTGGTCAAATTGGGCCGCATGGCGGGACAGTTTGCGAAACCCCGATCCAGCCCCACCGAAATAGTTGATGGCGTAGAACTCCCTAGTTATACTGGCGACATTATTAATGATATCCGTTTTGATCCAGAGAAGCGTCAGCCCAACCCGGATCGGATGCTGATAGCTTATTCCCAGGCCGCTTCAACACTGAATTTACTCCGCGCTTTTGCCGATGGTGGTTACGCTGATCTCCGTCATGTTAATTCCTGGAATATGGGTTTTGTGAAAAGCGGTCCCCAGGGAGAACGGTATCGACATTTGGCGCGCCAGATCCAAGAGAGCCTGAATTTCATGGAAGCACTGGGCATCAATTCCACCAACACGCCCCAACTTCGGCGGGTTCATTATTACACCAGTCATGAAGCATTGCTGCTCCCTTACGAAGAAGCGCTTACCCGCGTGGATTCCACGTCCGGGGATGTGTATAACACGTCGGCCCATTTTGTCTGGATCGGTGACCGTACTCGTTTCAAGGATAGCGCCCATGTTGAATTTTGTCGCGGGATAAAAAATCCCATCGGCATCAAGTGCGGTCCATCATTGGATCCGGATGAACTCATTGAACTTTTAGATATTCTGAATCCCAATGATGATGCAGGCCGGATTACACTCATTACCCGATTCGGGCATGACAAAGTAGAAACTTATTTGCCAAAATTAATTCGAAAAATTCAAGCGGAAGGCCGGACCGTGGTTTGGTCCTGCGACCCCATGCACGGCAATACCATTAAAAGCAGCAATGGAATTAAGACACGCCCCTTCGATCGAATTATTGATGAAGTGAAGCAAAATATCAAGATTCATAAATCCGAAGGTTCTCGGGCCGGCGGTATCCATTTAGAAATGACGGGCCAAAATGTAACCGAATGTACCGGCGGGTTGGATGATATTTCTGAAGCAGATTTGACCGACCGATATCGCACCCATTGCGACCCACGGCTGAACGCAAATCAAGCCATTGAACTGGCATTTTTAATCGCGGATGAACTAAAGCAGAATGGTCATTAAAGGGGCACTCACTTTTCCGGGAGATAAATCTATCTCCCATCGTGCACTTATGTTTGCTGCGTTAGCAGATGGAGAATCACGGATTTCCAACCTGTCCACCGGGGCGGATGTGCAATCCACCCGTGAATGTTTAGAAGCATGCGGAATAGAAATCAAGGATGATGGAAATGATGTGGTTGTGAAAGGAGAACAATTTTCTGATCCCACCAAACCATTGGATTGCGGTAACTCCGGAACCACAACTCGTTTATTGCTGGGACTTTTGGCCGGCCAAGGAATCAATGCTACACTTGTTGGTGATGATTCACTTTCTTCCCGTCCCATGAATCGTATTTTGGATCCACTCTCTCAAATGGGGTTGATATCTGAAAGTAATGATGGGAAACTGCCCATCACAATTCACAAAAGCGATATGACCGGCATTCATTATGAATCACCGGTGGCCAGTGCCCAGATAAAATCCGCAGTGTTTTTAGCCGCACTTGGGGCAAGTGGTAAAACGTCTTTTAAAGAACCCATTCTTTCCCGTGATCATACTGAAAAAATGCTCCATGGTTTGGGTGCGAATATTTCAATCGATGGATTAACTGCAACCATTTCAAATTTAACATCTCCCCTTTCTAACTTTGAAATATCAGTTCCTGGAGATCCGTCCACCGCAGCATTTTTTGCCGCATCGGCGGCTTTGGTACCAAATTCTGAAATTGTTTTAAATAGGGTTTTGGCAAACCCATTACGGACAGGACTTTTTGCCGCATTAGAAAGAATGGGTGCCGGCATGGAGTGCTTGGATCAATGGGATGAAGCGGGGGAAAGAATCGGAAATTTGAAAATTTTCCATCAACCAATGATTGGCATTTCAATTACAAAAACTGGTGTCCCCGGTTTGATTGATGAATTACCCATCATTGCCATACTCGCTACCCAAGCAAAAGGTGAAACAGAAGTCCGTGGGGCTGAAGAATTACGCGTAAAAGAATGTGATCGTATTCATGCGGTTTGTAAAAACCTGAAAAATATGGGTGCTGATATTGAAGAATTGGATGATGGATTTATTATCAACGGTCCAACACCATTGAATGGTACCACTATTGAAACATTCCATGATCATCGAATCACCATGGCATTTACGATTGCCGGACTTATTGCTGAGGGAGATACAGTTTTGAATCACCCAAAATGTGTTTCAATCTCCTATCCCGAATTTTTTGATGTATTGGAGCAACTGAAACAATGAAACGATTCGCAGTTATCGGAGACCCAATCGCTCACAGTTTGAGTCCAATTCTTCACGAAGAAGTATATCAACAACTTGGTCTGGATGCATCTTTTGAAAAAAGGCATTTAACATCAGATACCCTTCATTCATTTATGAATTCAAATGAATTGGATGGATTCAATGTGACCATTCCCCATAAACAATCGGTGATTCCATTTTTGGATGAACTTGATGAATCAGCGCAAATCATCGGCGCTGTAAATTGTGTCCATAATGGAAAAGGTTATAATACAGATTGGATTGGTTTTCTTAAAGCAATGAAATTGAATAATATAGAATTGAATGAAAAAAATTACACTATTCTTGGTGCCGGTGGTGCAGCACGAGCCATCGCTTATGCGTTAATTAAATCAAATGTAAAATCGATCTCAATTGTTAATCGAACCAAGGGAAAGGCTGAACAATTGTTAGATTGGATCAATTCCAGCTTCCCCAATAATAACCCAAGTGAAAATTCAGACGTAATCGTTAATTGCACGCCCCTTGGTATGTGGCCTGACACAGAGTCCATGCCATTGGAACCAAGTGATATAAGTCCTGACCATATATTGGCCGACACCATTTACAATCCACTGGAAACTGAATGGCTAAAAATGGGAAAAGAAAAAGGCGCTAAAACCATTGGTGGACTGAATATGTTCATCGCTCAAGGATTGGCATCAGCAGATATTTGGTTTGGGAGAAAGATATCAGAAAAAGTTGATATTTCTCTTATTTTCGATCGATTAATAAAATATGTTAAAAAATAAAAAATGAATTGGTTCATATGTCCAACGAGTATATGCTATCGGTATATACCTTGGAAAAAATAATGTCAAAAGCACTCTCTTTAAAAATCCGGGATGAAATCTTTGATGAAGTTGAAGAAATTATCAAAAAACTGGATACACCGCGAAATGCCTATATCAATCGAGCTTTGGAGTACTTTAACCTCATGAATCGTCGGGAATTCCTTAAAGATTCATACATCAGGGAATCCAAAATGGTCAGTAACAATTCGCTGGAAATTTTGGAAGAGTTTTAACAATTCGAAGAAAATCTTACGGAATGAACGTACAAAAATTCAATATTTACATGGCAGATTTAAATCCGAAAATCGGAACAGATCCCGGAAAGGTTCGTCCGGTGGTAGTGGACCGGCTTAACTTTTTGAACAACATTCATCCCCGTACTGTGGTCTGTCCAATTACAACTAATGTCATTCAAAATTCAAAATTGTTGCGGGTTCATTTGAAAAAGGGAGAAGCGGGATTGAATCAGAATTCTGACATTCTTATTGATCAGGTTCGGGCAATTGATAATCGACGCTTCAAAAAAAGCTTGGTGAAATTCAACGCATTCATAAACAACAAATTTTTACCAATCTTAAACATCTTATTTTAGAATAAAACCAAGTTTAATAATGTTAACACGACTCAAATTTCTCACAGCGGGTGAATCCCATGGTCAGGGCCTTCTTGGCATTTTGGATGGCATGCCGGCAGGATTGGAAATATCAGAAGATTATATCGGCGTACAACTGGCTCGCAGACAAATGGGACACGGCCGCGGTGGACGGATGAAAATTGAAAAAGACCACGCTGATATCTGGTGTGGAGTGCGCCATGGTGAAACACTTGGCGCACCCGTTGGGCTCATTGTCCGGAACAAGGACTGGGAGAACTGGACCAAGAAAATGTCTATCTCACCGGTAAATGATGAAATCCGAAAAGTGACACTCCCCCGCCCGGGACATGCGGATTTAGCCGGCGTCCAGAAATACGGATTTGATGATATTCGGAATGTGCTGGAGCGATCCAGCGCCCGGGAAACCACCATGCGCGTGGCTTTGGGTTCTGTCTGCCGGAAACTGCTGGAGGATGTTGGGATTGAAGTGGGTAGCCGTGTTGTTGAGATCCATGACGTGAAAGATGAGAGTTCAGTTCTCGATGGTCTATCCCCCAACCAATTAAGTGAAACTGCGGATGTATCGCCCGTTCGATGTCTGGATAAAGATGCAGAAGCGGCTATGATGCAAACTATTGATGATGCCAAGAAAGCCGGTGATTCTGTGGGCGGTATTTTTGAAGTCGTCGCCACAGGGTTACCCTATGGTCTCGGTGCCCACACCCAATGGTATCGAAAATTGCATGCCCGTATTTCTGCTCTAATGATGAGTGTGAATGCCTTTAAGGGGATCGAAATTGGTGGTGGATTTGGCGGTGCAGAAAAATTTGGTAGTGAAGTTCATGATGAAATAGGTCATGATGGAGAAAAATTTATACGTTACACCAATAATGCCGGTGGCATCGAAGGAGGTATGAGTAATGCACAGCCTATCGTTTTACGGATGGCCATGAAACCTATTCCCACATTGATCAAACCGCTGCGGTCTATAGATATCCATTCCAAAGAAGAAAAGGATGCTCACAAAGAACGGACCGATTCCTGCGCTGTTCCGGCGGCATCCATCATTGCGGAAAGTATGTTATGCTTTGTTTTGGCTGACGCACTCCTGGAAAAATTCGGCGGGGACTCCATGGACCAACTTAAAGCCCATATGGCAGCCACGGCTAAATATTAAAAAGTTATGTGTTCCAGTGTTCATGAATTTGAATTTCAAAAATTGATGAGTCAATTCTTTAACACCTGCACACGTTAACACTTAATAAAATGAAAAATATTTATTTAATCGGAATGATGGGTTCTGGAAAATCAACTGTTGGGAAAATTCTCTCTAAAAAAATGAAAAAACCATTCATAGACCTGGATTCGGAAATTGAAAAAACAGGTGGGAAATCTGTATCCGAAATATTTAATGGTAATGGAGAAGAAAAATTTCGACAGATGGAATCTGAACAATTGAAACAATATTCTGAATCTGTTGTAGCCTGTGGCGGCGGTATTGTGTTGAAGGATGAAAACAGGCATTTTATAAAAGAAAACGGAATTGCCATTCTTTTAACGGCTTCAATGGAAGAATTATCACAACGATTATCCAATTTAGGTAACAGGCCATTATTAGCTGATGATAATACGGTAGACGCATTGACAAAACTCTGGCTAGAACGACAATTAGACTATTTAAATACAGCAGATTTTACCATCGAGACTGATGGTGAAAACCCCGAAAAATTAACAAAAAAAATTTTATCACGGATCAATTCATGAAAACAATACAAGTACAATTGGGAGAAAGATCCTATCCCATTTATGTGGAATCGGGCTTATTAAATAAAATTCCATCCATCCTATCGGATCAAAACGATGGACAACGATGGATCATCATTTCACAATATAATTTAATGGAGCTGTTGGGATTTGAATTACAGGCAGACCTGAAAAACGCCGGCTTTGTCTGTGATTTCATTACACTTCCTGTGGGTGAAGCAGCAAAAAGTCTGAATGAGTTCAGCCGCGTGATTAGTCAAATGATTGAGATGCGCTGTGACCGATCAACAACTATTTTGGCTTTGGGGGGTGGTGTTGTGGGAGATGTTGCAGGATTTGTTGCATCCTCTTTTATGCGCGGGATTGAATATTATCAAATTCCAACAACTCTTCTCGCCATGGTTGATTCTTCCATTGGTGGGAAAACAGGGATCAATATCACGGAGGGTAAAAACCTGGTAGGCTCTATTTATCAACCACTGGGTGTTTTGGTGGATCCGAATATTTTAGGATCCCTACCAAGGGAAGAGGTCATCGCCGGGCTCGGTGAAATCATTAAATATGGTGCAATACGGGATGCTGACTTCCTGAAAAATATTTCATCCTGGCTCGAAGATATCGATTCATTTCCATTCGAAAAAGCTGTGGAGCGATCCTGCGCCATCAAAGCAGAAATTGTATCTTTAGATGAACGGGAAGAGGGACTCCGAAAATTATTGAATTTTGGGCATACAGTTGGCCACGCGATTGAGGCTCATTTAGGGTACGGAAAAATCAGGCATGGTGAGGCAGTAGCGCTGGGAATGAAATGTGCCGGCTGGGTGTCAGAACAATTAGGGATTCTTGAAAAAGATGAGAATCAATTATTAACAGATACCATAAACAAATTGACCCTTCCAATTCTGCCATTTATAGATCCAAATATTATTTTATCCTTTGTTAAAAAAGATAAGAAGATCAAGAATGGAATACTTCATTTTGTTGTTTTAGATAAATTAGGAAAAGGGAATACCTGTGATACAGTCCCGGATGAAATGATTATGAATTCCCTAAAGGTGATCCAATGAAAATATTAGTGATCAATGGTCCAAATCTGAATTTATTGGGAATCCGTGAACCTGAGATTTACGGGGTAGAAACTTTAGAAGATATTGGGAATTGGCTTGATGAACAGCCCGGTGCAGATGGGCATGACATTACATGGTTTCAATCCAATCATGAGGGTGATCTCATCGATCAAATTCAATCAACCATCAGTTTATTTGATGGCATAATTATAAATCCCGGTGCGTTGACTCATTATTCCTTTGCTATTCGTGATGCGATTGCATCTGTAAATACCCCAACTGTTGAAGTGCATTTAAGCGACCTCAATTCCAGAGAAGAATTCAGAAGAGTATCCGTCATCAAGGATGAATGTATTTCACAAATATCCGGCCTAGGAAAGCAGGGATATCTAGAGGCTTTAAAAACCCTCATTCATTATATATAAACAAAAAGGGCAGTAAAACTGCCCTTGTATTAATCTCTTCTTTCTTTTGCAGAACGACGACTATTTTCTCGACGATCTTCATCTCTCTGTTCATCATCTCTTCTGTCAAGTTCGACTTGACGGTTATTTGTACGTCTCGCTTGTTCTCGTCTTACTAATTCCCTTTGATCATCATCCCGCCGATCAGAATCGCGTTTATTATCAGTCACAATTGACTCTCCAAATATTAAAAAGATAACCCCGATGAAATCGGGGTTATCATGAAATTATCCTGGTAATGGTTTAACCAGTATAATCGACGAAAAGAGTAGACTCTGTTTTGACAAGTTTTACCTTGTCCGTCATTTCCAATGTACTCACAGCCTGTTCAACCATTGCCATTTCGTTATCGTGAATGAAATCATCCGCGCGTGCGATGTAAGCAAGGTTTTTGACTACTTTGAAACGATCCTCATCGGATGAGAACATCCCTTTGAGGGCTTCCAAAGATGCGCCATATTGGTTAGTGCGAGCTGCCTCATCACCGAGATCGATGAATTTATCGATTACTTCGGCTTCCATTGCGTTGTACGCATCGTCGGATACATCCGGCAACATCACTTTGACATTGCCACGCATGGCTTCTTTTTCTGATTCGTCCACTTCTCCATCTGCTAAAAATGATACACAGACGAATGCATAGACCAAATCGTGATGTTGACTCCAGTTTGCCATAAAATCCTCTTTTATTATTCGTTTTGGGTAATGGTTATTGTTTATTATCTAGCCTCTAAATACAAACATATGTTATTATGGGACTAGATATACTGAAAAATTATGATTTGTAATCTCAAAGGTCAAGATTTCTGAAAAATAACATTCATTTTATTTTTCACATGGATTATTGCTTCAATTCCATCTCCATTGTAGTTTTTCTTTTCTATTCTGACCGAAGTTTTAACCAGCATGAACCAATTTTTCGTCAAAATACTCTTATGCCTCCCTGCCACACGCACACATGTGGGGCTGGCAGGTAAAAACTTGATTTCAAAACTAATGAATTAATGAAGTTAAATAAACCCAATTAAAATAAATTTACTCTATGGAAAAATTCTATACAATCCTCGTAAAATTCACCAGCCTCCAGTTCAGGTACCGAACATTCATTACTTTTCTTGTGGTTTTGATCGGTGTTCTGGCTTCGGACATTCTATTTCACGTATATTTCCAATCAATTGTTAATTTTCTCGAAGGTCAATTCAGTATCGTATTATCAGACCACGAGAGTATTGATCTGGGCTTTGCACCCGAAATTTGGGGTGGTGTCCTGGCCATGGTGTTGGGAACATTGATTATTGTGGTCGCAATCGCAGCTGAGTCATCTCCAAAACTGATGGATCTTTTTGTGAAAGACTGGTTGAGTTTGACCTACGTCTGGTTTTTAATTATTGCATCTCTTCATGCAACGGTAATTATGTTTTATGTTGAGCCCTTGAATCGGGTTTCCAGTGTAGTTCTTAATACTTATGTTTATCTCTTCATTGCATCTATCTTTACGCTACCCTACATTTTTTATATTTTGCTTTATTCCAAAACCAGCAATGTTGTAACAACCATTTCAGGAATAATTAAGTCTTTTATTTTTAATTTGAAAAAACCATCTATCCATTCAGCTATGAATAACAGCATTGAGGTGGTAGAAGAATATCAAAAAGAGATTATGGGATCCTTGGACCAATTGGATGATCTATTGGCTTTTACTGAATTCAAAGAAACTCAAACAGAGATCATTCGACAAATCAGCACAATCATCCAAATCTACATAAACGAAAAACCAGGATTTAATCCAAACTTTTTTCACCTGACATCCACCATCCAAGCCAATGCAACCTTCCGGACCTATACAGATATACAGTATCAGGAAATGGCTGAAACCTTCACTTTTTATGAGATCAAGGTATTCCGACTTTTGGGTAATTCTTACATCAAGATGATTGAAAATGACCGCTTTGACATTGCATCTCTCATCCCTGCAGAGTTAGTTGATATTGGAAAAACCTGTATAGAAATGGAAAACAATACAATTATGGATAATGTGAATATCCGTTTTAATACGCTTTTCCGATTTGCCATGAAACATGCTTACAAGAATAATGAACCCCGGAATTTATATAATCTGTCATTTCATTATTCGAACATGATCCAGGAATATGTAACGGCAGACCGTGCGGACATGGTCAAATATTGCTATGATAAATTCAAATTTTATGCTAATGATATTTACAAGAATGCTGAAGGAAATCCTTCCCTCTATTTTATCGTGGACACATTAACGTTTGAATTAAGAAAGTGTCAGGTGCTCATTCATGAAAAAGGGTGGAGCAATGAAGATCAAATGGATCTTTTGAAACTGATTCTTCAGTTGGATAAACCACCGGGATATTCTAAAGATGGCGTTGATAAAGGCATCCTTGGAGGGAATAATGGTACACGAAGAATTCAGATCGGATTGGCTCTTTTTTATTTATCGGTTGGGAAAAGGGATTTCGCCACAGCGATTGCGGAAGATTATCTGGATGACTTGACTTACTTCGATGAGAAATCTTTCAAGGCAATCGTAAATACGCAATGTTTCCTATTATCCATTTTTGGGCCAACTTTCTGGGAAGACACGGACCGCGGAAATCTCAATATTTACTTTACTCCGGAGAAAGATCAACTGGACTCCTTTAAAGAACTCCTGTTTGAATTGATGGATAAGCGCTTAGAAGCCCTGGAGCGTGATGTTCAATTCCTGACGCTTGAAGTGGACAAACTGATGCAGAAGCGCCAAAGACAGGATGGGTATTTAAACGATGCGGATAAGGAACGGATGGAAGACCTGCAGCGCAAAATTGCTGCCCGGGAAAAATCCGATGATGATAAACCAACAGATTGGACAATGGATCACGATATTCTTTATGCTCTCCTGTGCATTTCATTTTTCGCTGATCAGGAAATTGATGAATTGGAAAAAGGCGTTATTTATGAGAGTTTTGGGAAATTTGTGAAAGAGGTAACGAATGAAAGTTTTAACGCTGATTTTGGATTGGCGACCGGGAAATTCATTGAACTCAAAAATGAAGAATCGAGACAAAAACAGTATGAGGATTCATTAATGAATATTAAGAATTCTGAAGAAATAAACTCGGATCAATTGCTGGAACTTCTCCGTGCGTTCATCGATATTGCAAATGCAGATGAATTCATTCATGAAAATGAAGTGGTGCTTATACAAAATGCAGTAGCCATATGGGAATTGAATGTAGAGATCAAAAAACCAAAATCAGGCGATCGGTTAAAAATTCAAGAATAAATTTTCTAATTGTCTGGGGCTGGATGGTCCTATCGGATCCAGCAAATTAAAGACAACTTTATTAACGGGTCAGGGCGAAAAAGAATGCCTGGGTCAGGTTGGATATATCCGCACTGGCTGTTGCCAGGTTCTGCACCGCTGATTTTGCAACTTCGAAATAAACGGAACCACCAATTGCAGGATTTTCTTTTACGATATTTGAAAAATCTTCTAATGTGAGAATGCCATATTTAACAGATGTGGTTGCATGAACATGCGCGGTTCGAATGGCATCATCCAAGACGAGTGAAAATTCACCAATTCCAAATGCGGGAGCCTCAACAACAAAAACAGTTGGTTCTGTAATGGGATCGGATGCCGGGGGCGGGTCTGTTGTTTCTAAGCGAATAATAGGCTTTCTTGAAGTCGTAAGCCCGCTGGCAGTTTTCACCATCATATTTTTTGAAACTTCAACCTGACCCTGAAAAACAAGTACCATGGTATCGCCCGTATCACCTTCAGTGAGTAATGCGTCTTTCGGTTGACATTCCTGAATTTTAACCACGGAAGCGATTTTTTTGCACATGTCCATTGGAACTTTGCTGAAATGGTTGATCTTTTGAATTTGTTCTGGTGTAGGATTCATAATTTACCTCAATACCAATGCGCTGTGTTTTTCATCAATGGTATAGTCATCTGGCGGATTGATCTCTACAACCACATGTTCATCGCTGGTCAGGTTTACCCCGGCACCTTCCAACTGCTCCTTGATCATGCTGCGTATAAGAGGGCTACCACTTTCTCCCATTTGATCATCCAAACTAAAACCTGCTTTTCGGATGGCATACCCCACCAAAAGCCAATTGTATTTAAATTTATAAAAAGCAGATATTTTATTATGGGACTGTCCATTCAAACTTCTCGGTATTTTAACCTCTTGAAGCCCCTTATCTTTTTCTTCTTGTAAAATTAGGTCATCAAAAAATTGGGGAACGCCGGGATCTGTCACATGTTTCGCCAATAGATGTGGAACATGCTCATCCGGGATCACAATCTCGTTGGCATTGGCACGTTGCAGGTGGGAGACAGTTTCGGAATCCAATACATGAGCAATAACATTACAGGATTCTGAAATTGATTTCGCTGTAAGACAGGTTAAGACCGTTTTATCTTCATCAGGTTCCTCGTGGGGTAATAACCCGGAATTATCAGGTAAAATCATGAAAGCGCCTGCTTTTTCCAGGAAGGCTTTCCTTAACACAGATTCATGGGTAAAGTTCTCCGGGATGTGGTGGATATCGAGCCTTTCGTACCCTGTTGTAACACGTTGAATGATATCACGGTCCGTTTCGTTAACCAAAATGACCTCATCCGTTGCATCCTTGTTGGCATCAATAAGTTTTAAAATCGATGGAACATAAGAATTCCATCCTGCTATGACCAGATGGCCGTTAAATTTACTTTCGTCCAAGGTATCATCTCCTGTTAGTCGTTTCGCAACCAAAACGGATGCTACAGCCCCGCCAAGTAATGTGACGACGCCAAAGTTTAAAAGCATTATTATAATCGTAAGAAATTTTCCAAGATGGGTCTCCGGGCTCACATCACCGTATCCCACGGTTGTGAATGTGACGATGGACCACCAGAAGGTGTGGAAATATGTGTCCAGCCAGTTCGGTTCATCCCCGCCAAAAACAAAGGTCTCTCCCACATCACCCGTCACACTTTCCTTAAACATCTCATATTCTGTCACGGTGAGTGCAGATGTTGATACCAAAATCAGAACAAATGCCCAAGCCGCATATCGAACGAGATCATTCTCGGTGTAAAGATCTTTTAGGTTATTTAATGCTTCAAGAAACAGATGGGACTTTTCACGATCATCCTCTTTCTCTTCATCCTCCAGGGTAATGGCTTCTAATGCTTCGATCTCTGGAAGTTTGTTTAGTTTATCATAGAGGTCCTTATTGGCATGAATCACTTCATCCAATTCGGTCGTTGACACGTCCGGGTCTTGAAATTGTTTGGGTGATGGGTTATCGTTCATTTAGATATTTCGTTTGTTGTTCTGTCCTAAATCGAACAGATAATAACAAAAATAATATCGAATTATTTTAGAATAAGCAAACAGGAAGTTTAGGAATGATATTCCTGGATGGATTGGACATGAATTGGTTGATTCCATAAACGAATGGCCCTTACGGCTGCTTCTGCCCCTGATAAAGTTGTGATCGCCACAATACCTTTCTGAATGCAGGATCGGCCAATGGATTCTTCATCATACCGAGCCTGTGCGCCCATGGGCGTATTGATCACCAAATTGACTTCTCCATTTTTTATACCGTCCACCACATTCGGACGCCCCTCGCCTACTTTGAATATCGTTTCTACCGGTAAGCCATTTTGCCTTAATTCTTTCGCTGTCCCTGAAGTTGCCACCAATTTGAAACCGATTTCGTGAAGATCCCGGGCGATAGAAATCACATCCAACTTATCGGAATCATTGACAGAAAGAAATACAGTTCCCGTATTCGGAATATTATTGCCTGCGCTGATTGAGGCACGGCGAAAGGATTCTCCCAATGTATTTGATATGCCCATCACTTCCCCGGTTGATTTCATTTCCGGGCTCAAAAAGATCGATTCCTCAGGAAATTTGTTAAAGGGAAGTACTGCTTCTTTCACCGCCACATGATGGTTACCATTCCATGGTTTCAAATCAAATCCAGACAGTTTGGCTCCGACGGCCAGTTGTGAAGCGATCCGAGCCAGTGGCATATTTGTTGCCTTGCTGACAAATGGGACTGTTCGGCTGGCTCTTGGATTCACTTCCAAAACATAAACTTGGCCATCCTTATAGGCGAACTGAAGATTAATGAGGCCAATCACATTCAGTTCAAGCGCCAGAGCTTTAGTGATACGAATGATCTCTTCCATTGCTTCAGTTGTAATGCGGTACGGCGGCAATACACAAGCAGAATCACCGGAATGAATTCCCGCTTCTTCTATATGCTGCATTACTGCTCCGATGTGGACAGATTCACCATCGCACAATGCATCAACATCAAATTCAAAAGCATCTTCCAAAAATTCATCTATCAGGATAGGGTGCCCTTCTGTTACATCCGCATTTCGAGAGAGATAATCAATGAGTTGCTCCTTGGCGTAAACGATTTCCATAGCACGGCCACCCAAGACATAACTGGGGCGAGCTAGGACGGGAAATCCGATCCGTTCAGCTACGGCCACAACCTCATCTAAAGTTCGACCCGTGCCATACTCCGGGCAAACGACTTTGAGTTTATCCAGGATATTTCCAAATTTTTCCCGATTTTCTGCCAGATCAATATTTTCAGGTGATGTCCCTATAATGGGAACGCCCGCATTTGCCAAAGCTTGAGCAATCTTCAAGGGTGTTTGTCCGCCAAATTGGACCAAGACACCATCCGGTTTTTCAAACTCAACAATGTTAAGGACATCTTCAAAAGTCACCGGCTCAAAATAAAGCCGATCCACTAAATCAAAATCGGTACTTACTGTTTCTGGATTACAATTCACCATGATCGTTTTATAGCCCTGGTCTGTCAATCCAAACACCGCCTGAACGCAACAATAATCAAATTCGATTCCTTGTCCGATCCTGTTGGGACCCCCACCGAGAATGATAACCTTCTTCCCCTTGATCGGTTCGATCTCATTCTCTTCGTCATAGGTGGAATAACAATAAGGCGTTTGTGCTTCAAATTCAGCAGCACAGGTATCCACCACTTTGTAAGATGGAAATACATTTTCTTTTTTCCGTAAACTACGGATTTCTAACTCAGATTTTTTCCACAGTCGCCCAATTTGTTTATCGGCATAACCGTTTTGTTTTAATTCCCGTAAAGAAACGGTATGGCGTGCCTCTACCAATAATTTTATCTGATACAAGAACCAAGGATCAATCCCGGTTACTTTATTCACACTTTGCACAGTTTGACCTTCCAAAAACGCTTGACGTACTTTTAATAATCTAAAGGACGTTGCATAACGCAAGGTGGACATATCCAATGACCGTGCGCGGTTCACGTCTGGGTCTCCTTCTGCTGCTGGCTTGGGTTCTAAACCATCCAATCCTACTTCCAGAGATCGAAATGCTTTTTGCAATGATTCCCGGAATGTCCGCCCGATGGACATAACCTCACCCACACTTTGCATTTGCACACCCAAGTGACCGGTTGCAGACGGGAATTTTTCAAAATCAAATCGAGGTACTTTTGTAATGATATAGTCAAGGGTCGGTTCAAAGGCTGCCAGCGTTTTTCCGGTGATTTCATTGGGGAGTTCATCCAGGGTGTAACCCACCGCCAACTTGGCAGCCACTTTTGCTATAGGGAATCCTGTGGCCTTGGATGCCAAGGCTGATGAGCGACTGACACGGGGATTCATTTCAATGACAATCATACGACCATCTTCAGGGTTTACCGCGAATTGAACATTGGATCCGCCTGTTTCAACGCCAATGGTTCGTAAACATTGGATTGCCCAATTCCGCATTTTCTGGTATTCCTTATCGGTCAAAGTCATGGCAGGGGCAACCGTAACGGAATCACCAGTGTGGACACCCATGGGATCGATATTTTCGATTGAACAAATAATGATGGCATTGTCTTTCGTGTCCCTGATCACTTCCAGTTCAAATTCTTTCCAACCCAATAAGGACTCTTCCATAAGTACTTCCGTAATGGGACTGGCATTCAAACCATTTTCGATCAACTCCTGGAATTCATCAAAATTATAGACAACAGAACCACCGGTTCCGCCCATGGTAAAGGAGGGCCGAATAATGATGGGGAATTGCAAGTCTTCCAATTGCGATTCTGCTTCTTGCCAAGAATGGACAAACCCGCCCCGGGCTGTGTCAATACCGATGGCATCCATGGCTTCTTTGAAGCGTTTCCGGTCTTCGGCTTTATCAATCGCATCTACTTGTGCACCAATGAGCTGCACATTATATTTTTCAAGAATCCCCAGCTTATGAAGATCCATAGCAAGATTGAGCGCCGTTTGTCCGCCTACAGTTGGGAGAATGGCATCGGGCTTTTCTTTTCGGATGATGGCTTCCACATACGCCGGTGTGATGGGCTCGATATAGGTGGCATCAGCCAAATTGGGGTCGGTCATGATGGTGGCCGGATTGGAATTCACCAAAATAACACGATAGCCTTCTTCCTTTAAGGCTCGGGTGGCTTGGGTCCCAGAATAATCAAATTCGCAGGCCTGGCCGATAATAATGGGTCCAGCACCAATAATTAAAATGGACTCTATGTCAGTTCGTTTTGGCATATCTTTATGTGTTAAAGTGATTTGATTGTTCGGGTGTTTGAGTTTTTATGTTGTTTGTATACCTGAACACTTTAGCACTCGAACGTTTATTCAAATATCGAGTCATCCAACCCTTGATTTACTTTGTATTTTGAAAATTCCATTACAACTGTTCCAGCAAACTCATCTTTCTCAGGATCAAATCCAACCCCCTTTGCAATGGCTTCAAAATCCTTACGATCTTCGGATGGGCCACCAAATGGGTTCCGTGTTGTCCAGCGACTCATTCCTTGAATACCCAATTTAAACTCGGACTTTTCTGGCACACTAATTTCATCTACTTCTGTGTACGTTGTTTCAAATATAAAAACATATTCAGAATTCAGTGCAACAACTACTTTGTTGATCGTCCATGCAACAGCGTCAATAAAAACGTTCATTTTAATATCAAGCGAATCTTGCTCATGAACGGATATCGGTATTTCGAGCGAATCCTGGTTCACGTGGCCAGTGATCTTGTAAAATGGTTTTCCATCCAACTAGAAAGCCGTTATTTCAATTATTTCTTTCAACATATCAAAATATTCATTGGGATTTTCGCTATCAAAACAAAAATCATCAAGAATAGAATCATTAAAATCCTAGTCATGTTTTAATATCCTTGTGCAAGAACACAACCGCTGCGATTCCAAAAAAGAGTGTTGAATGAAAAATCAGGATCCCCAGTTTTCGGATGATATCTCTCCATGGAATTGGATCCTTAAAAGCATCTATCCACACGTCAAAATAAGTGACAAAAACAAAAGGTTCAATTAATTCACCAACATGTGTCAGTGCCTTATTTCCCATTTTTTATACTGAATTTCCTTGGATAAAGACCTCTCCTTCATCCGGTAAAATAAGTGCCGTCATTGTCCGAATGGTAGTGGATTTTCCGCTCCCATTTAGCCCCAGGAAACCATAAACCGATCCTTCATGAATTTCCAGATTGAGTCCATCCACTGCTTTTCGTTGCCCAAATGATTTGGTTAAGTTTTTTGTTTCGAGTATCATAATTCTTGGTCAATAATAGAGCATTGGTTGTAATTCAAAGAAAATGTGGGATATGGAAAATGGCGGAGCATGGCAAAAATCCAAATTTAATTTTTTTGTTTTCAACATATTTTTACTCTGTGAGTCTTTTTGCCTTCATTTCCATTTTCCATGCTACATCTCCCATCTTCCATTATATCCATAAATTGCTCAAATAAATAGCGACTATCGTGTGGCCCGGGACTGGATTCCGGGTGATATTGAACAGAAAATGCCTGTAACTCATCACACCGGATTCCGGCAGATGTATTGTCATTTAGATTCAAATGGGTTGGTGTCACATTTTCAGGAAGTGAATCCAAATCCACGGCAAATCCATGATTTTGGCTGGTGATCTCTACTTTTCCAGATTCCAGGTTTTTTACAGGATGGTTAATCCCCCGGTGACCAAATTTCAATTTGAATGTTTTGGCGCCCAATGCCAATGCCAAAATTTGATGTCCCAGGCAAATCCCAAAAATAGGTTTTTTACCCAAAAGCTCTTTGACAGTTTCAATTCCATAAGATACGGCAGCCGGATCACCCGGACCATTACTCAAAAACACACCATCCGGATCAAAGTTCAAAATTTCTATGGAAGAAACATTTGCGGGAAAAACAGTTATATTACACCCGTGACTTTCCAGTAATCGGAGTATGTTGTATTTAATACCAAAATCAATGGCAGCAATCTGGTAATGGGTGGAGTGATTGGCTGATTGAGCCGGTTCATTCCATGAATATTGATTTTCGCAAGTGACTTCTTTCGCCAGATCCAAACCGGACATATTGGGGACTTTCTCCAACTTCTGTTGGAGCGAATCCAAATCAGAATCTATTGTCGAAATAATCCCATTCATGGCACCATTATCTCGGATATGACGCGTGAGTGCACGCGTATCCACCCCTTGAATCCCAACAATATTCTGTTCTTTTAAATAGTCACCAATGGCTTGGGTGGATCGCCAGTTGGATGGAACGGATGTTTCTTCCTTGATCACAAATCCGGCGACCTGAATTCGATTCGATTCAATATCATCCGAATTGATACCGTAGTTTCCAATATGGGGTGCCGTCATGGTCACGATCTGTCGGCAATAAGATGGATCGGTCAATATTTCCTGGTATCCGAACATTCCAGTATTGAAGCAAACTTCACCGTTGGTTTCACCCTCCGATCCGAATTTTTTGCCATAAAAAAAACGGCCGTCCTGTAACAAAAGAACGGCCGTTTTAAAATTATCCATGCCAGAATTTCACAAGGTTTTTTTGAAATCCAAACCTTGTTCAGGCACGATCACAAATTTATTTAAGGAGAACAAGAACCTTACAGTTAGACAGAAGTCCAAACTTCTTTTCTGTATCGCGAATTCGTTCAGCATCTAAATTAGAGACCCTCAAATTCACATCATCATTGCTACTCACTGCTTCAACAAATAGTGGATTGAGGCCCACACGGCGACGGACATTCCCATCTTCCATGGAATGTGCATACCCTATTGGCCCGCGATTGACAGATCGAGAGCGTGTATAATGCCTCGGGCCATAAACCAATTTTTCATCTTCGTTATATATTTTTGGAACCATGGCTGGGATGTGATAAATATTCCGGGCATCGATGACTATTCCAGACGTTCGTTCGCTTTTAGGTGTTGCGCTACGCGTCATGAGATAAGTGGACTGTGCCATACCTTCGGTCATGTATCCGCTGGCATCCACTAGAATCTCTGCTAATCCGGACATTTTTATCGCCAATGCAATGACCACTTCATTCCGTTCAAGATATTCTATTTCACCTTGTTGATAAGCGCTGCCGATCAGAGATTCAATCCGGCTTTCAATCAACCTGTCGCTCATCATGATTTCGCCAACTGTACGGCTGTCAAAATGCACCATTTTGATCAGGTCCAGAAGATTTTCCCGGGCGTGGGTACGAGCCTCCCCTTTGGAGAGTTTCAGATTTTTTTCAATCACCTGCAGTTCACCTGTGGATGAATTTTTCTGAGTAATTTTGGCAGTTCCACGGGATACAATGACACGATTTGCATAATCAATGAAACCGTAATCGGTACGCACAACAGAAGATCTGGGGGAATCAACAGCGAAAAGGCTGCCAAGAAGGAATAGGTATGTAGGTAGATATTTGACCATAGAGCCTCGTCTTGGTATGAGTGAAAATAACATATTTGACTATTGTAGTGCAACTCCCCAAAAAACAAATTCCTTCAGTAATTTCCATGCTATGGCATTTCGAAATAAGATTCATTTTTTACCCCTGATCCTGATCCTGTTTTCTTGTGTAGAAAACCGGATCTTTATTCAACTTCATCCTGACGGGCAAACCTATTTCAGGTTTGAAAGCAGAGGTGATTCTGCTGATGTATTTGACCAGGACTTTCTTCATCCCAGAGATTTCCCGGGGTGGGCAACCTCTGCAAAGGTTGTTGAAAAGGATGATAATAAAAATTGGATCGTGTCCACAGAAGGTCTGCTCCAGGATACATTAATCCTGTTTATTCAGGGTGATGAAATTCCTCTGGGATATTCTTTCGCCCGATCTGCATCCGAAACATGGTTTAGCACCGAATACACATTTGCACTCACCTTTACCGGACGAAAGATCAAAAAAGATTATCCAAAACTCTATGAAGCCCTCTTGTCCAAAAAATCAGATTCACTCACCTGGCTCCCGGAAGCACTTACTGTATTGATGCACAAAGGATTGAACGATCTTTCTCAAAATTCCCTGTCTCCAAGTCAAACGATTTGGAACCGGAGATTAGTCAACCATTTGCGGAATTCATTTGCCAGAATAACCACTATGAAAGACTTGGAACGAATTCAAAATGATCGTGAACTTTTTTTGGCTAACCTTTTACAACCATTTAAAGTTGATCCAGAATTACCGGGTGAGTTGGCCTTGGCTATGGAAAAACATGAAAAAGTCCTTGAATCAACATTAGACCTGAATGATGATTCGTTTGAGCTCAAAGTGATCATGCCAGGGCAACCGGTATTTACGAATGCAAACATGGTGAATCATGACACGTTGATCTGGAATTTTGGATTGGATTCCCTCTTGTCAGATTCTTATACATTGAATGCGAAATCAGTTATCTATACTACAGATCAGTATCAAAAAACCTTAATTTCAATCGGAATTTTATTCCTGATTTTAATGGCCATTTTGATAAAAAGACGTTTCTGACCTTTATGAAAAAACTATACTTTCCATTAATTTTCCTACAGATCATTTTTGGTGACACCCCAAAATTCGGGGACGAGCAGATTATCATTATGATGAAGGAATATTTTCTCGCATCCAGAGAAGCACCTGCGTTGATCGGCCATCGGTTTTATATAAATAGAGGTGAATCGGTCATCCAAATTGAGATTGAACCTGAAATTGAAAGTGTCAATGATGCATTGTTATTTAGTTTCAAAGCCATGAGCCAGATTGCCAATGTTTCCAAGACCGTGTTTACCCAATCTGTCCTGGTGATGCATTTTGGAGAAAACGCACCGCCTTCCGTTGCCAAAACCGATTTGTCTTGTTCCAAAGAATTCTTTATCGATGGAACCATGAATGAAGATCAGTGGCGGAAAAATTGTTTAACCATCGGGGGGAAATAATTGGATCAGTCCTTTGAAAAGATTCACCATTATATGAGTATAGAACTCAACCAGCAAACACGGAAACTGTTGGACAAAAAGGATAGGGATATTCAGGATGATAATCGAATAATCACTTTTGCGAAGGCATCCCTTTATCGCTGGCAAAAATCACACGAATTCCAACCCGTGAACGAACAACGCTTGGAAGGATGATTTCCCACGTTTATGCAATTTTAGAGCAAGGGAATGATGCACTTCATCATGCTGAAAAATGTTGGGTTTTAACCAAAAAATTAAATTTAAGTGGGTTTGACCTTGGATATGCTTATGAAGCGCTTGCCCGAGCTCACGCAATTTTGGGTCATTCAGAAAAATGAATTACTATTTTTTACAAGCAAAATCTCCCGGGGAAAAAATCGAAGGGAAGAAAGATCAGGATTTCTTTCTATCGGATCTTCATGCGCGTCCCTGGTTCGAACGTACAAAACCAATGGATGATTAAATGCAGAATCTGATTAATAAATTACACGAATTTGCTAAACAGGATTTCCCGGTTCCGGAGGTATCGGCCTATTTGGAATCTTATGATTTTCAGGATAACGACCGGAAGAGATTCCGTTTTTTTGAGGATGCATTTTATACGCGCAATCTTGTTTTTCGAGATATGCATTTTGAGATTCTCGTTTTATGCTGGAGTCCCGGACAGGCTGCCCCTGTTCATGGTCATGAAGGGGAAAAATGCTGGGCTCGGGTGGAAACCGGAAAACTCCAATTTTGTAATTATAGTATTCTTTCACAATCACCTGTTGATCTGAAAATGGATGGGCAACTGGTAGGTGGACGAGGATTTTTAGATGGCCCGGCAGAAGTACATTCCGTAGAAAACGTATTTGATGAGCCAGCTATGAGCCTACACATTTATGCAAAGCCATTTGATGCCTGTGACATCTATGATATGGAAAAGAAAACCGTTGATCGGGTTACAATGAACTATCACAGCAAATTTGGTGAATTGTGTTAAAGCTGGTTTTTTTCATTCCCTTTCTACTGTTCGCACAAATTGAAAAACAAGTCCGGGATGATGACCCTTCCCTTTTCACAAACCAGCGAATTTACCATGCGCCGCCAAAACCATTGTTTAAGGGACGATCTCATAACTTGGATTTTGTAACAAATATCCCCAAGGATTCTGTGGAATCAGCAATCCTATTCTTTAAAACGGATTCCATGAAATATTATCAGGAATTTCCATTAAACGGTGATCACGGGATGTATCGCTTCAAGTATGACCCAAAGATTCATCCCGGAACACATCTCCAATATTATTTCGTGATTAAGTCAGGAACCAATATTCATGGCACGCCGGTCAATGATAGGGGCGAACTCACACCCATGAATAAATTATTGATCGATCCGGTACAACATTTTAAACAAAAAGCCCGTTTGAACCAATGAGTCCGGAGAAACAGATTGCCAAACTCCGGGATATTCTACAAGATCATAATTACCGCTATTACGTTCTGGATGATCCAACTATATCCGATGGTGAGTATGATTCTCTTCTTCGGGAATTGGAATCCCTGGAAAAAGAAAATCCAAGCTTAGTTACATCAGATTCCCCAACCCAACGAGTGGGTGCAACACCCGTTCCTGAATTCCGAACCATCAAACATCGCATTCCCATGCTTTCCCTGGCTAACGCCATGAATAAAGAAGAATTGGTGGCATTTGATGAAAGGGTGCAGAAAGGATTGGATACGGATTCTGTCACCTATATTGCAGAACCGAAACTTGACGGGCTCGGCGTTGAACTGATTTATGAAAATGGATCGTTTGTTTATGGGGCAACCCGTGGTGATGGATTCACCGGCGAGGACATTACCCACAATTTGAAAACCATTCGAGCCATTCCTCTTGCCCTTCGAACTGAAGACCTTTCAGTGCCTGCAATATTAGAGATTCGCGGTGAAGTGTTTATTCGAAAAGATGATTTTAAATCACTGAATCAAAAACAGGAATCAGACGGGAAACCTGCTTTTGCTAATCCGAGAAATGCAGCTGCCGGGAGCCTGCGACAGTTAGATCCTACCCTTACGGCTGAACGTCCACTTTCCATCTATTGTTATGAAGCGGGCATGATCGATGGCCAAAATTTTTCTGATCATGCGTCTTTTTTGAAGGCCGTCAAAAAATGGGGGTTGCCTGTCAATCCATTCATTCAAACCGTTATCGGTTCGGAAGGACTTACCCAATACCATCAAGATCTGGAAGAAAAACGGAATAACCTGCCCTATGAAATTGACGGCACAGTCTTTAAGGTGAATAATTATGATGAACGGGAAGACTTGGGCACACGAAGCCGGTCACCCCGGTGGGCGATTGCGGGAAAATTCAAAGCCCAACAGGCAACAACGGTGATCCATGATATTCATGTGCAGGTGGGGAGGACAGGCGCTTTAACACCCGTGGCAAAACTGGATCCAGTTTATGTGGCCGGTGTCACCGTCACAAATGCAACTCTCCATAACCAAGACGAGATTGACCGGAAAGATATTCGGATCGGCGATACAGTTTTGATCGAGCGGGCCGGTGACGTTATCCCAAAGGTTGTGAAGGTCATCATAGAAAAACGACCAAAGGGAACCAACCCTTTTATTATCGCAAACCAATGTCCCGTCTGTGACCATGAAGCATTTCGTCCGGAAGGTGAAGCCATTTTGAGATGTGGGAATATTTCATGTCCGAGACAGATTAAAGGACGGATCCAACATTTTGCATCCAAATTGGCTTTGGATATTGATGGGCTCGGGGAAAAGATCGTGGACCAATTGGTGGAGGAAGGTCTGATCCAATCCATCGATGACCTTTTCACATTAAAACAGAAACCATTGGCAAAACTGGATCGGCTGGGCGAAAAATCTGCTGAAAATTTGGTTGAAGCTATTTCAAATTCTAAGGATACAACTTTCGCCCGGTTTATCTATGCATTGGGAATCCGGAATGTGGGCGAACACATCGCAAAAGTACTGGAAAAACAGTATTCAGGGAATTTAACAGAATTCCAGAATACCACCGTTGAAGAATTAGAAGCCATTGATGAGATCGGTCCCATTGTTGCAGAAACGGTGATCCAATTCTGGTCTGATGATTCAAATAAAAAAATGGTTCAAAATTGTTTGGACTATGGTGTAAGATTGGCAACAGTTGAAGTAAATGAAAACCAACCTTTTGCCGGACAAACTTTTGTCTTTACAGGGTCTCTCGAAAAGTTTACACGTAAAGAGGCTAAAGACACGTTAGAAAATCTGGGTGGGAAAGCATCCAGTTCTGTGAGTAAAAAAACGGATTTTGTCATAGCGGGGCCCGGTGCTGGATCCAAATTAAAAAAAGCGGGTGAATTGGGAGTGGATGTCTTAACCGAAGAAGAATTTTTAGATAAGGTTAAAAATGCTTAAAACACAAAGAATACAAAAGACCACGGATATTTTTTCATTTTTAATCCATAGTGTATCCCCGATAATTCTGTATTTAATTATTCTTCTCTCCGCCTCTTTCAGTCAAAACTTTGCTGTTATAAAAGTTGCCAATGTGCCCGCAAAAGCACTTTATCTCACCCAACCGAAAGGAGACGATTCCCGATTATTTATTCTGAATCAAAAAGGGCAGATTCACATCATCAAATATGGAGAAACGCTTGAAAAACCTTTTCTAGATATTTCAGATCGGGTTCATAGTTCCTTAACACCGGGGAGTGAAGAAGGATTGCTGGGACTCGCTTTCCATCCCGATTATTTTAACAATGGATTCTTTTATGTTAATTACGTCAATAAAAATGATACATCCATTGTGTCCCGGTTTTCTGTCACCGAAGACCCGGATATGGCGGATGAGAAATCTGAAAAAGTCTTATTAGTGCTGGCACAACCATTTGGGAATCATAATGGCGGACACATCACATTTGGAGCGCATGACGGAATGCTTTACATTGGTTTTGGCGATGGCGGGAAATGGGGCGATCCATATAACAATGCTCAAAACCAGAATACACTTCTCGGAACCATTCTCCGCATTGATGTGGACGAAGGGGATCCCTATGGCATTCCACCCGATAATCCATTTGTGAAAAAAAGGGGGAAGCGTCCTGAAATTTTTTGTTATGGTCTCCGTAATCCATGGCGATTTTCATTTGATCGGGAAAGCAATGATCTTGTTATTGGCGACGTAGGACAAAATCTCTGGGAAGAAGTGAATTGGAATACTTGGGAAGAATCAAAGGGTGCGAACTATGGCTGGCGGATCATGGAAGCGAATCATTGTTATAATCCGGAAGAATTCTGCGATACTACCGGCCTCGTAAAACCGGTTCATGAATATCCTAACAATGCGGCCTATATGAAAATCCTTATGGGGATGGATGAAGCAGAGGCCACAGGCTGTTCCGTGACGGGTGGCTATGTCTATCGCGGCGCCAATATTCCTGAACTCAAAGGGACTTACATATTCGGGGATTACTGCACAGGGCGGATCTGGTCCTTTAAATTAAAAAATGGAAAACTGGCCAACTTTCAAAATCTCCGCAGTAAATTGAAAAAAACCAGTAAAGATGTGCCCCTGTTCATTTCATCCTTTGGCGAAGATAATTCTGGTGAACTCTATGTGGTGGATTATTTGGGTGCTATCTATAAATTTGTCCCCTATTAACGATTGGGTATAGATATGATGAAAATACAAGAAGTGGTTGGCGATTTGATCCTGATCGTCCTTGATGGCCATGAACCTTTAAAAAAGATCGGGATCGAACAGGATAAATTATTCGTGTATGTAAACGGATACGACGAATACGGTATGTGGATCAGTCATCCTAAATTTTCCGTTCCAAATGTCACAGGAAAAGGCAAGGCTAAAACTAAAAAAGTGGAAGCATCCATCATGATTCCCTGGGGATTTATCGTATCCATCGCCCATTTTCCCGGCGCTGAAGGGTTTGACTTTCCCAGCCCCTTCGACCAGCATATCGGATTCGAATAAACCTCGTGCCAATTCCTGCTATTCAGATATCAGGATTGACCAAATCCTATGGGAATGTTCATGCCCTCCGCGGTGTAGATATGACTATCAAGGAGGGTGAATTCTTCGGACTTCTTGGTCCCAATGGTGCTGGAAAAACCACGATGATCAATATTGTTACGGGACTTGTTTTCCGAGATGAAGGTACCACGGAGGTCTTCGGAAAAGATACGGTGAAAGATTTTAGATTTACACGATCTAAGATTGGTATTGCTGCCCAGGAACTTTCGGTGGATTGGTTCTTCCCTATCGAAAAATTACTCGTTTTTCAAGCTGGGTATTATGGCATCTCTGAAAGTGATGCTAAACCAAAGATTGATGATCTATTTGAACGATTAGGATTATCCAAAAAACGGGAATCCCGTTTGCGTCAATTGTCCGGTGGAATGAAACGGCGGTTTCAATTGGCAAAGGCTTTGGTTCACGATCCGGATATTATTATTTTGGATGAACCCACTGCCGGTATAGATGTAGAACTCCGCCGGAATCTCTGGCAATATCTCCGGGATCTTCATTCCCAGGGAAAAACAATTCTTCTGACCACTCATTATATAGAAGAAGCGGAATTGCTCTGTGAAAATGTGGCCATTATTGATGAAGGGGAAATCCTGAAAAAAGGATCGCCCAAAGATTTAACACGGGAGTTGGGGACGGCAGGTATCACAGTCCAATTGGGAAATGTGAGAAATGGCATGGAATCATTTTTAGATGGATTCACATTCACCCGGGAAGAAAACCGGTTCCATTTTTCTGTGAAAGACCCTGATTCCGCTATGCCGAAAATTATTGAACAATTATCAAAGGCGGATGTCCATATCCAAAGTATTGAGTCTAAAGTTTCATCGTTGGAAGATGTATTTTTGAATCTGACCGGGAAGGGAATCAACGAATGAATTGGATTGGTCTTAATACATTGATCAAGCGGGAAGTTGGACGATTCTTTTCTGTGTATCGGCAAACAGTTTTACCAGGGCTTATTTCGTCTGGATTATACATTGTGATTTTTGGTTTCACATTGGAACAGCGCATTTCAGAGATACAGGGTGTGCCTTACACCTTATTCATTTTGCCAGGACTCATCATGATGAATACACTCACCAATGCTACAGCAAATACATCATCCTCCATGCTGCAAATGAAATTGCTCCAACAACTGCCCGATCTTTTAACGGCACCTTTGTCTGGATTAGAGATCTCATTAGCCTACATTATTGGTGGAACCGTTCGTGGTGTGGTGAATGGTATTCTGGTTTTAATTCTGGGTGTATTTCTCACCGATCTTACAGTGGCTGATCCTTTGGGAACCATTGTTTTTATTTTTCTCGTATCATGGGCTTTTGCCAGCATGGGACTCATTTTGGGTCAAATGGCAGAGAGTTGGGATCAATTAGCCATGATGCAAAATTTTTTCCTCACACCATTGAGTTTTTTAGGAGGCATCTTTTATTCCATCAAGATGCTACCGGAATGGGCGCAAAGTTTGAGTTTTATCAATCCCATTTACTATATGATTAATGGAATACGGTATACGATTTTGGGGATAAGTGATTCTTCATTCAGTTTCAGTTTTTGGATGGCATTGATTCTGACAGTGCTATTCACAACCATTGCGATCCTGCTCATGCAAAGTGGGAAAAAGATCAAACAGTGATTAAATGTTTCATTCCCATCCTTTTTCTTTCCTTGGTTTTTGCACACGATCCTGATGCAGAACTCCCGGATTGGAAACAATATCTCCGCTTTGGCATTGTCAATGCAGGTTCAAATTCTACGGGACTCGCCAGCTACGCACGCCTGAAACGCACATCCCCTCGATCTTTTCGAGATCTCCGTTTTTATGGTCATTATTTCAAGGATGATACTGATATACGCCTGCGGTTAAAAACCAGTCGCATGTTCTTGTCATTTGATTGGTTATATTCCTTCAATACGCTCATTTATGAAAAAAACACCTTTATTGATGTGAATCTCAGGTATCATTACAATCAGGGATTGGGTTGGCTCATTCGAAATTCTGCGGACGGGAACATGATGACATTTGAACTGGGCATTGCATTTGATAATTCTGATTACTTGAATACGGAACAAAAAACATCCTACGCAAAATCAGGATTTACAGCCGACCGGGATTTTGGACCATTACATACGAAAATTGAAATGGATTATTTCCATCAAGTCAGCAAACAGGTTGACGATACAGATCTTTCCAGGATTCAATTGGTGAGTGAAGCCCAGTTGTCTATAAAAAAGGGGACAGCCCTAATCTTTGGGTTCACACAAGATTTTCCTATAGATGAATCCTTTAATTTTGAGACCGCTTCCGTATTCTTAACTTTTGCTTTAAAACAACCCTTGAATTGGACATTTTAATGAATCGAATCATCTTCATTCTACTTTTTCTTGCTTCAGGAATAGTTGCACAGGAATTGGATGATAACCTTACTCTTGAAAGAAAACAACTCATGATTCTTCCTGCTTCAGAAGGTAAATATGAAGAAGTGGCGGACAAAATCTTGTCCGTTATTGCTAATGAAGCAACTGCCATAGGACGATTTGAAGTGATTGACCGCAACCTGGTTGATGAGATCCTGGAAGAACAAAAATTTCAATTATCTGGAATGGTCAGTGATGACCAAGTGATTAAATTGGGAGAGTTGGCCGCAGCGGAAGAAGCTCTCATTGTCAATATTGTTCATTTCGGGCAAAAAGGTGTTCCGAAAACAAAAAAGGAAGATGATGAGGAGGAGGAGGACAAAGATGAAACCTTATTTTCCTGGGTAATCAAAAAAACGGTTACGGCGGCAGTTGACAATACCAAAAGTGCAAAAGAAAAAAGGCGGCTTGAATTAGAAAACAATATTCATACAGTTATCAATGCGAATGTCCGATTGGTGAATGTAGAAACGGGGCTTTCAGAAAAATCCTTTAAATTAGGTGCAAGTCACACTGGCGGCAACCGAGATGCATCTCTGGAAAAAGCGCTGTCTAATATCACCTTCCAAGTTCGGAGTAAATTGAAAGAACTTTACATGATCACCAGCGAAGTCATTGAAGTGGATGGTAAAACCATTTCTATTTTGTCTGGTGAAAACCTTGGGCTTGAAAAAGGAGATTTTTTTGAGATCGCTTCTAAAGATAAACAAAAAACTTATAAGGGGAGAACCATTACTTTACCGGGAAAAACCAGGGGGCTAGCTCGTATTACGGAGGTGGGCCCTGACGCAAGTAAAGCAAAAATTGTAAGAAAATGGCGAAAGGTGAAAGAAGGACATAAAGCGTATGAAATGTTGACAAACCCATATATTGCGGATTTGAGTTTATCTTATGGCCCCCTGCCTCATTATGATTTAACAGGGAAATTATTGATCAATCCTCTCGGGCTTTTATCTGGGAGTCTGAACGGCCATTTTGGTTTTATACAGGATTCCAGAGATAAAATGGATATTTATTTGGGGATTGGTGGTACATTAGATTTCACTTTATTCTCGGGGTTTGGCTCAACTGTTTCAACGTCTCTTGATCTCCCTGTTTGTTTCGCGTTTAAACAAGATGACGATAACCATTCTGTTAAAAGCGGATTAGTGATGCCGGCAGTTGGATTGAATTTGGGTGTTCAAATCGGAAAACACTGGGATCTTGTTTTATCAATGAAAAATATTCTTATAACCAATAACCAGGATTGGAATTATTCAGTGAAAACAGGTGAAAAAGATGATAATGGAAATGAAAAAACAAGGCAAGAACCAGCAGTTTGGGACGGTGATGCACCTACTATAGATGCTGAAGGATTAATCTTTTCAGTCTCTTTGAGACGTTATTGGTTTTAAAAATAAAACGTAAATATTTAATTACTTAATTACATATTATTGGGGTGGTTCGTCAGATTCCCATCCAAATCTGAAAACGCTGCCCAGTGCCCAACAGACTCATTCACGAACGATCTGGGAACAAGCACTTCTCCCCCGGCTTCTTCTACACGTTCTAAGTAAGGATTAATTCCGGAACTCCCATCAAAATAAAGCATGACGCCACTATGTTCCGGCGCTTCGTATTCTTCATCTTCTACTAAAGCACCATTCACACCTTCATCAGGGATAATGCCCATAGGTGGATATCCTTCCATCTCTTCTTTGCGGATATTCGTTTGTAAAACGTGGTCGTAGAATTCTTTGGCTCGGTCCAAGTCGGCTACATTGATCTCAAACCAAATAATTGTATTTTTCATTACTAAAACGGATTAATGAGCGTCATTTGGAAATACGGGTGAGGACCAAAATCGACTTTTTCGCCTTTTTTCAAATTAACATATTTTTTCCAATCGTCTCCCCATTCAGCCGGAGTCTGAGCCCAGCCATAACTAAAAATAAACAAAGGCGATTTTGCCAAGGATAATGCAAACCGGAATTCTAAACCAGTTGTCATAATCAGGTCTTTCTTAACTCCGTCATTATCCCAGGCATTTCCAAAATCGGAAATGAGCGCAACTGTTGGATTACCCAATTGAATTATCTTTAATATTTCAACAAATTGAAACGGCGCTGCGGGGGCTCGTAATTCAACCGTCCCCATAAATGCCTGGTCTCCATATCTTGCCCCGGAAAAACCACGTGGGCTCATATATTCACGTCCCGGGACAAATGCCCCGGCTATATAATAATTTGGTATATCAAAAATCCCCAGTGTGTCCTGCGGTAACGGATTACCCGATAACTTTTCATAACGCCCCCGACCATAGACAGAAAAGGGGCCTAATTTCTGGTGGGTAAATAAATCTATTTCTGTCTTATTGTAATCTAATTTGCCCCAAATGGCTGACGTTACCATATCATGATTCACACTAAATCCATAGCCATGGTTCGGTGAGAACATATTCCGCCTATGAATTCGTTGATTTTTGAATATGTAATTCAGGGATAGTTTCCCTTCTTTTCCGCTTTCAGGTGTGAGAAATACATCTAAAGAATCTTCAAAATCAAATGCCTGTCGATCCATTAGCCCCAATGCAATACCGATAGAATGATTTGCCGCTCTGGAATTACCAAAGTTGTAGGGCATCATCCACCAAAGGGATGTTCCATTAAATAATTCATAGAGAGGGACCTTATCCCGGTTGTAGAGCTGGAATGTGAAAAATAAATCTTTGTAATAATTCACTCCCCAAGAACCGCCGAAAGGGAACCCCGTATTATTATTATATTGGATTAAAGTTCCAAATAAGGAATCATAGTCCGTAATAAATAGACCAGCTAAAACATGCCGACCCATGCCATCTACAAATGCCGTATTTAAAAATAGGCTTTGGTTGTCTGGTAATACCACCGTTCCCAAATGGGAGATATGTTTATAAAATTTATAAGGCGTTTCACTTTGGATTGCAACGTTCTGATTTGGATTAATATTCTCCATCGGCTGATCCGGCGCCTTTGTTCGCCATGAAGAAAATGCCGGATTCATTTTCAAATCCCCTTTATTCGCTAACCGTGAAGGATCAATATCCACCACACGAGAAGAGTCTGTTGTTCTCAAGGTAAGGGCGGTGATGGCTGAAGTTTCATGGTTCCAGCTTGCACCAATGACAACATCTCCAATGTCTGTATTTTGGATTGTCTCACCCGTTTCAAGATTGTGGGTGTATAGATTAGGTGTGTAATCATAAAGACCTGTATAAGATATTTTTTTTCCATCCGGGTGCCAAATCGGAGCAAAATCTCCTTCATGGCTATCCGTAATCTGGCTGACACGTCCCGTCTCAAGATTTATCATATGAATATCCATGAGCCCATCCGGATCGGATTGGGCGAAGGCAATAGCCTTCCCATCTGGGCGCCACACGGGTGTAATGATCTGGGTGTCTCCTTCATTCATTGTTAAAGGTTTAATATCACTACCGTCCGCATTCATGGTATAAAGTTGGGTTGTTGAGTTCTCGTGGGCGACAAAAACTATCTTGCTGCCATCAGGGGAGTATTGGGGATAATTTGCACGCATGTGTGGAGTGAGCAATGTCTTTTTCTTGGATTCGATATCTAACTTCCAAATTCCAAACTGGAGAGATTGGTGTTGACCAAATCTGTATTTAGGATAAATGATGGATTTTCCATCTGGGGCAACATCCAGGTTTTGTATCAATTCACCAAATATGCCATGGTCATATTCTTTGATTTTCCATTTGGGTTTTACTTTTTTAGGTTTCTCACCTTTTTTTTCTGCTTTTTCAACTCTCTTTTTCCATTCTTTATTTTCTTTGGCAGTGTCTCGTGTGGCCACCACCAAAGATAGATCTCCCTGACCTTTTGAAAGTTGCCCAACCATAGCCACTCGCAATGAATCATTGAAATAATCAAAAGCTGCCATTCTTTTCAATGGCAGTTTGTGTACTTTACCTACATCTTCTACCCGTTCTTTTTGGGCGCGCTGGCCAAAGAAAAATGTATTCATGTGTCGGCGCCAATCCTCGTTGAATTGTTTCAATTTAACGCCAGTATGTTTCTTGAAGGATTTTTTAAAATCCAGCAATCCTGCCTTATTCCGTTCATTCAAAATTTTAACAATGGTGGAATCGCCAAAGCGGTCAGCAAGATAAAGGCTTTTGGAAAAACCATCATTATGGGGGTCCCTGATCTTGTGAACTGTATTCCCTATCACATGGCTTTTGTGAGAAATATCGAAACGAAATGGGCGCCATTTTTCTGTATAATATTCCGCCAAGCCTTCCACGATCCATCCCGGCACACCGGCAAACAGAGAATTCATTGGTTCCGGCAGCCACGTTTTGACCGTATTAAAATAGACCAAATGCTGAAGTTCGTGGGCCAAAACCGTCCGTATCCATTTTTCATCACCAGCCCAGAGAGCGGCATCATTTTGATCCACCCAAATCACAGTGTGATTACTGGGCATGGCAAAACCATTGAGCACTTCATCTTCGGTGGTAAAAACAATATCCAACCTGCGAAGTGTGTCCAAGCCCATTTGTTCCATTAATATGGGACGTACCTGTTCAGCGATGGATGCACCCTTAACCGCAATGTCCCGGATGCCCTCGTGGTAATGCACATCAAAATGATCCGTTTCGAGGGTGTACCATTTTAATTCAGGGTGGGTTCTTCCGCTTATCATCCAGGCACCGGTGGCCTGCAGTAAACTTGTTGCCAAGATCAAAATGGCTAATATTTGTTTCATCGTATAATCTTTTCTTTTTTTATGAGACCCATTTGCACCAGATCTTCTCTTAATTGTTCGATGGATTTAAAATGGATCCCTGTAAATCCGACTTCGTTTGCGGCAGACACGTTCTTATCTACATCATCAATAAAAATGGATTGTTCAGGTCGTGTCCCAGCCAACTTGGCTGCGGTTAAAAAAATCTCTTTATCGGGTTTTCGTAAGCCCACATCGAAAGAATATACTGCCCCCTCCACCAGATGTGGAAATGCATACCGCTTTTCTATCTCTTCCCTAATATGCTGAGGATTTGTGTTTGACAAAAGCCACACAGAATAGTTGTCCGATAAATCTTCCAGGATTTGTACCGTCTCCTTTTCTTCGCCCAAAAGGAGTTCCCAAGCATGCCAAAAGTCAGATTCTTTTAAGCAACAAGGCTGCGGTAATGATTCCTTTATAGCCAAAAACCATTCTTTGTCTGTGAGATTCCCTTTTTCATAGTCATCATGGGCTGCCATAGGAAATCGCCTGCGGATCTCTTCCATAGATACGTCGGTGCAATCGCTTAAATACTGGACCGTTCGCTCGGGATGGACATTCAGCAATACACCACCGATGTCAAAAAATATTGTTGTGATCATTTTACCACTCAAATGGACCATCGACCACTTTCCAGAAATAAAGAGACGCCACGGTTCGGTAAGGCTTCCATTTTTTGGCTCTTTTTTCCATGATTTTTGGCGATGGTAATTTCTTTAATTTAAAATACTGTTGAAATCCTTTTTGAACACCCAAGTCACCCGCGGGAAACACATCTGGACGGTTCAGTGTAAACATGAGAAACATTTGGACCGTCCACGGTCCAACCCCTTTGATGGCAATAAGTTGTTCCATGATTTCTTCATCGGACAAATTCACAAGATTTTGATGATCCACAGTTCCGTCCAAAAAGGCCTGAGCAATATTCTTGATATATTTTGCCTTGGCGTTTGAGAGTCCAACAGAACGAAGAATTTCATGATCTGTATCAAGCACATCATCCGGTGTTGGATAATCCTTTCCATCATATAAAGCAATGAATCGGTCCGCAATTGTTTTTGCTGCTTTGCCACTGAGTTGCTGATAAATAATGGCACGGGTCAGGGATTTAAAATAATCTGTTTCCGGTGTCAAATCTTCAATCACAAAGGCATCCAAAAGTATGGATAATTCCGGGTCAGATCTTTTAAGGGACTTTACCGCTTTTTTGATAGGCAATGATTCAGGCTTTTGTGCAGACATAGATTTGCATCCCGCTTTCTTCATCCATGGGAGAGCCATCATAGTCGCCCAATTTTTCTTTGATCTCCAGGCCTGCATCGCTCAATAAAATATCCATCATGTGTGGATAAAACATGCGCATGCTGTGTTGGTATTCTGTCGTTTCTAATTCTCCATTCCGTTCCAATCGCCAAGAGAGTTTGTTAATCTGTGTCACGTCGTCAAAATCATTTGTTTCCATGATCCGGCACCGGCCGCCGTCAAAATTGAAGTGTGATGTAGCCGGATAAAGCTTCCCATCTTCGCGATATAAAAAGGATAGATCCGGAATAAAAATTGAAACCAAAAATGTGCCTACATCTGTTAAATGGTTATGGACAGATTGAAGGCATCGGCTGGCATCATGGTCCGTCAGGTTATGAAGAAATGAATTGAATCCAATAAAGATGAAATTGAATTGTTGGCCCAGATCAAATTGACGCATGTCGTCTTGAAGAAACGTGGCTCGATTTCCAACTTTTTCTATCGCTATATTAAGGAATTCATTACTGGTGTCGATGCCGGTATAATCGAGTCCAAGATCTATTATGAGTTCTGCCAATCTTCCTGTACCTGCAGCCAATTCTAAAACAGGCCCGCCGACTCTGTCGGCTATGGAGGCAATGAGATCCTTATCCCAACTGTAGTTTTGGTGGATCGCATCATAGAGTCCCGGCTTTGTGTAAATATCAACCATTTTTTTAATTATGTAAAAAATAATTAATTAATCGTGATGTAGAGATTAATTACGATTTAAATAATTTACTTTACTCGCAAGAAGGCTAAATACCACTAAGGAAATTTTTGGCGATTCTTCGTGAATTTAGTGGCAGAAATACAAATATTAATTCAGGACAACCAGATCTTTGGTGGTCTTATTCAAGATCTCACAACCGTCTTCGTTGATGATCACATCATCTTCAATCCTGACGCCACCCCAGCCGGCAATGTAGATCCCGGGTTCGATGGTCATGACATTGTTCACTTCCAGAACGGCTTCACTTTGTGGATTAAATCTTGGTGATGTATGAATTTCCAATCCAAGTCCGTGGCCTGTGCCGTGGGTGTAATATTCACTGTAGCCCATTTCCCTGATGTAATCCCGTGTTGCAGCGTCCACCACATTACAGGCAACGCCAGCCTTGGCTGTATCGCATCCACGTTGCTGCGCTTCCTTCACAATGTCATACACTTCCTGGTGTTTTTCGGATGCTTCACCCACAACAGGTGTGCGAGTCATATCCGCATGATAGCCGCCATATTTTGCTGCAGCATCAATCACGATAAAATCGCCATTTTGGAATTCCCGATCTGTTGGAATTGCGTGAGGCAATGCGCCATTCGGACCCGTTGCCACGATAGGAGAATAGGCTTCCCCCTCTGCATATTCACGGTATTTTGAAACCATTTTATTCGCCACCTGTTTTTCGGTAGTACCGGGACGAAGCATGGGCAGAATCTCCTCATACACTTTATCCGTTACTTCCACGGCTGTACGGAGGCAATCTATTTCAGACTGGTCTTTTACCGCTGCCAGGTCTTCAAGGATCATGGATGAATTTTCCCATTTCGTATTAGGAAATGTTTTCACCAACGTCTTATACTGGGCAAAGCTCATGTGGTCGCCCTCGAATGCCAATTTGAATCCATTTGGATTTAAATTATTTTCTTTGATCTGTGAGAAGTGTGAACTCATATCGATAAACCGTTCAAACCCGTTCACCTGATTCTTGGATTGTTCGATATAACGGCCATCGGTGATAAAATATTGACCTTCCGGTGTCACCAAACACGATGCAGCAGACCCAGTAAATCCGGAGATATAACGAATATTCGTCAAATTGGTAATCAGAATACCATCCAGACTTTTTTCCGCCAATACATTTCGGAGATTTTCCTGACGTTTAGCATAAATTGAATTGCTCATAATATGTGATTAATCCTTTTGAGATTTTGAAATTAAAGTTTGAATAGTTTCCCGCTCCAGCGCAATAGATTCGATGTTTTCACCTTTTTCTTCCAAAGCATCCAATACTTCCAGAGCCTGATTAAATAATCCCTGATTCTTGAGAACCACTACCAGGGTAAACGTGGCCAAACGAGAGCTGACCTGTAATGGTTCTACCGGTTGATCCAATAAGTGCTTGGGAACAATCTTGGGTTCAGGAGGCAGCACAATCTTTTTTGGAACTACTTTACCCACAGTTTCTTTTTTGGGTTTCAGTATCTTTTTCTTTGGTTTTTTGTTACCGCCCGATTTAACCTTCTCGATAAAGTTATGTGCAGTACTATTTTCCGGATCCAGTGTGAGAACATGCTTCCATGATTTTAATAAACGATTCGATGCGCGCCCCAATACCGTTTGGATCTCACACAGCATTTCAGCGGCAGCAAGGTGGTCATTCGAATACAGGAGGACGTGTTCCAATGCCGTTTCAGCTTCTTTCAGATTCCCCTCTAATTTTTCTATTTGTGCCAAGGTAAATAAACCGGCAGAATCATTTTGATGATACCCCAGACCGATATCGCAAACCTTACGTGCTCGTTTCAGATCATTTCGTTTCAAATATATATTTGCCAATACGGGAAACAGGATCGTGTCAAAATGATCTGCGAAGTAAAGTTCTAGTTCAATTTGGTTTTGAAGATTCATGTTACCGTCGGTTGGTGTTGACCCAATTGGTGATATAATCAATGGTTTCCTGGACGGGTGTGCCGGGGCCAAACAGTTTACCCACACCTTCACCTTCCAGATCTGCCATATCTTTTTTGGGAATAATGCCACCGCCCACTAGGAGAACATCATCCAATCTTTTATTTTTCATAAGGTCAAGAACATTGCGAAAAATGGTATTGTGGGCATTATTCAGGCTGGAAAGGGCGATCACATCTGCATCTTCCTGTTGGGCTGCCGATACGATCATTTCCGGCGTTTGCCGCAAACCGAGATAGATTACTTCCATCCCTGCATCGCGGTAGGCCGCTGCCAACACCTTAATACCACGGTCATGACCATCCAGGCCGGGCTTAGCCATGATAATTCTGATTTTACGTTCCATAGGCGCGAAAATTAATCACCTTCCCTGTCACTTCATAACCAAGATTCTACCTGTAGTAGTGCACATTTTGATTCATATTTATTCGGTGTAAATTTATGAGTCCGGGGGAAACAATTGGTATTAAACCAAAAGGAAGAAAGCCCATGAAATACCAAAAATTCATTTACTTTACACTTTTATCAATCCTTCTCTCCCAAGCGCAAAGCCCCGCCTTCATGCCCGGACGCGTAATTACAAAACTTAACATTGATCCAAAAATTGGGATTGAATCATTTACCAATTCCCTATCTTATCAATATTTACAAAAAGCTTATTAGATTGAATGGGATGCGTCACAACAGGCCAGTGGAATCTATTTTGTGGAATTAATGGCCGGAGGGAACCGGAGTGTACAAAAATTAATCCTACTGAAATAAACAAAGAAATCAGAATAAAAGGAAACAAGCTCATGACTAATCGTTATATCCTATTTTCTCTCATTGTATCCACCGCGTTTGGATATAAACCATCATCAGGGAAAACTCCCTATTCTGCCCCAGTCAATGCACCTGTTCAAAAAATTGAATGCGGGACAGAATCATCTCCGTTCAACACACAATCGCCACAGTCTTTCCAACCCAGCGATCTCTCACGGACGGACAGGGATGTAGATATACCTATTAATTATCATGTTATATACGTTGCTGGAGATAGCATTTTTATTAATGTTACCGTGGATAACCAACCTTACGAGCATTGTTCTTGGGATATTCGGGATTATGATAATAATACCTTTTTACTCTATCCGGGGTTTGGATTTGATTATCCAGGGCATTCTTATTCTTTGGGTGGTGTATTGCCACCGGGGAATTTTGCACTTTTTCTTTATGATGAATTTGGTACCGGCGGTATTTCCGCAACCGTCACTACTAGCGATGGCACTGTCTTGGCATCCGTTAATCAAGGCCAATGGGGCACATACACATTTCTTGATTTCACTGCACCGGAAGGGAATTATATGGATGGGCTTGTCTCTGACGAGATTATCTACGAACAGACAGAGGTCCTGAATGACCATTATAACGATCTTGGTTATTCTTTTACAGTTGGAAACATCGACAGTGCTGTGAACGCTGGGTGGTACTATGCCACAGATAGCCACAAATTTGAAACAGACCAATGGGATAATGATGATCAATACTTAGCCATGGCACAAGTAATGACTGTTGATGTTTCAACCTCGGTCAATTTTTTCTGGACAGGTGCAACACTTACATCCGGATTAGGTGTGTATCCTTGGAGCTTTGATGAATATGATTCCCGCCATGGACTCTTCTGCGCAAATTATACTTTTCCCGGGAGCGATGGCACTTTTTCCGAAGGTATTACGGGCGTCCATGAAGTGGGTCACTATTTTGGACTATATCACACTTTTGAAAATGGATGTTCAAATCCCGGTGACGAAGTAGACGATACGCCCTATCAAAACGAGCCAAACTTTGGCTGTCCTTCAAGCAATTACTCATGTGGAAGCTATGATGATATTGGGAACTTTATGGATTACATGGACGATGATTGCCTGGACCATTTCACTGATGGACAGGTGGATCGGATCGAATGGGCGCTGGCAACCTACCGGCCAACCCTCATAGAAGGGACAGGTTATGAAGGCCCGGTTTGGTATGTTTCTGCAACAGGATCAGATTCAACCGGAGATGGTTCGGAAGAAAATCCATTTGCTTCAATTCAATTTGGGTTGGATTCAGCCAGCGAAGGTGACACAGTTTCTGTTTCAAACGGAATGTATTTAGAGAATATCATATGGCCGGCAACAAATGGCATTCAATTGATTGGAAGCGGCGAAGAAACATGCATTATAGATGGGGATTCAACATCGAGGGTTATCACAATTTATGATAGTTTAGATATCAACATTGATTCAACAACACTGATCACCGGTTTTACAATTCAAAATGGTGTCAGTGATTTAGAAAATGCTACGGAAAAGCCTGGAGCCGGGGTTTATTGTGTAAACGCCAGTCCGATGCTTACTGATTGTACTATTAAAGAGAATTATGCTTATGGTGATGGTGGTGGCATCGCATTGCTTGATAGTTCAGACATGATCGTCTTAAATGTAAAAATTCATGGTAATATGGCAATAGGATGGCGACAACCCGGGCTAGGAAACAACTATCGAGGGAAAGGCGGCGGAGTATCCATTGTGGATTCTGATCCTGTCTTCACTAATGTGGAAATCATGGACAATTATGCAGGTAAGTATGGCGGCGGAGTTTGGATTCTTCATTCCTCTCCTGCCTTTACCAATTTTACCATTTCCGGGAATAGCGGCTATGGTAATTTTCAGCGAGGCGGCGGGGTATCCTGCGAGGGCACGCCCAACGCAACATTCATTAACGGGGAAATTATGGATAATTTTGGTCCCCATGTAGGCGGTGGGATTGCTGCAAGAGCAGCCATGTACGATTCATCTCCTTTTCACGTGAAATTGACTAATGTTCTGATTCAAA
>ENA-ORDI01000108-ORDI01000108.1-marine-metagenome-genome-assembly--contig:-NODE-108-length-55503-cov-7.921824_pt1 | contig 55503 bp, 50 predicted proteins | sample MGYA00248628_ERZ508525 | MGnify/ENA primary metagenome ERZ508525 (study PRJEB26195, sample SAMN05422138) | marine metagenome | isolation source: East of Porto Seguro, South Atlantic Ocean | place... | reverse complement strand
GTTTAGCTATTCCGGAGGACGGTCCTCGATAGGACCCTGTTGGGAGCAGAAGTCACAGCCCTTCGACAGGCTCAGGGCGAACGGATCGTTCGGGCCGTGGTGGACGGATTTTTCCGGTTCGTGGCAACCCCGATTTTATCGGGGTGAACCACCCCTGGAACCAGGTCCTATCCGCCGGCTTGGGCGTTTTGCCAGACCAGGGTGGCGGCTCCCACCATTCCCGGATCGTCTCCCAAATGACTGGCCACCAACCGGAACTCCTTATGGAACTCGCTCATGGCCCGGCCCTTAATCATTTCCTCGATCCGGGGCAACATATCCAGTTCAACCAATCCCAGCGTCACGCCGCCGCCCAGCACCACCAGATCCGGATTGTAAAGGTGCAGAACGTTGGTCAAGCCGACGGACAAAGCGAACACTACACCATCCAGAACGCTCACGGCCAAAGCGTCGCCTCTGCCCGCGGCTTGTAGGACTGTAGCCGATGTCAAGGAGTCCGATTCCGCGGCCAAAGATGAATCCGGGAAGTCTCCTCGGGCGATCCGTTCCTTGGTTATGCTGGCGATGGCAGTGCCCGACGCCATCGACTCCAAGCAGCCTCGAGCGCCACACTGACATTCGGGGGCGCTGGCGCTGGCGTCGATACACATGTGGCCAATCTCGGCGGCCAGACCGTGTGCGCCCAAAAACATCTCGCCCCGCTCAATCACACCGCCACCGATGCCCGTGCTGATGGTTAGATAGACCAGAGTCCCGGGGGGCGTCCCCCCTTTTGCCGCTTCCCGGCCTGCGCCAAGGTAAAATTCTCCTAGGGCCGCCAAGTTGGCGTCGTTTCCCACCAGCACCGGATATCCAAGGCTTTTCTCCCACAGGGACTTCAGGGAAACTCCGTCTAGGACGTACAGATTGGGGGGCTGGTATAGGGTCCCGGTTTCCGAATCCACCGGACCGGCGATGGCAATGCCGACACCCATAACGGTTCTGGAGCCGCACTGATCTATGGCTTCTCTCAGTAAACCCTCGGCCAACCCCAAGAGTTCGTCCTTGCCGGTTCCCCGGGCGTGGCCAACCCTGTCTTGCCAAAGGATCTGCCCGTCCCGGTCCAACACCCCTACCCTGATCCAAGTCCCGCCCCAATCCATCACCACCGCTACTTCTGAAGCCTGTGTCATTTGCGCTTCCCCTGCTCAGGACTATCCCGGTGTCTATCATAGCAGCTAGGAAAGCCAAGGCGATTTCTCACCAAGAGCCGAAGTTTTACCGGGAAATGATGACCGATAGCGCGCCGAGTAAATCTCCAACGGCTTATTCTAATTGAGGGGAATGTCAGTATAACTGGCGGGCAGATCGACGCTGATGTCGTCGTTGAAGCCGAACATGCGCATGTCGAAAATCACCGAGCTGTTTGCGTTGAGCGCGATCGTCATGACGGTCCGCCGGTTGTAACCATCTTCGTCGATCCAAACCTCAATCTCATTGATGCCCATGCTGTCCAAACCGCCATTGCCCGACCCGCCGGAAAGAGACATCAGCTGGGAAAGTTGCCCCATAGAACTTTTACTCATCTCTTTCACGATTCTGCCGAAGTCCATCAGTATCACAAGGTGCTCGGTGGGCACGCCATCGACTTCTTCCTTACCCAGAGATTGGACATTATACAAGCTCGCCGGCAAAGCACCGTCAGGAAAGAGACCATCGAACAGCCCCATGGGATCTTCGATACCGGGCCCGGCCTGTCCCAATATTCCTGACATGGCAGAGGCGTCCATGCGCACCCAGCCAACGCCAGGTAGGTTGGCGAACATCTCGTCATCGGCGATAACCATCTCCATCCGCATACCGGGGGCCAGGGAATCCATGTCCATCACCAGACGCATCCGCCCGCTCGCCGCCTTTGTCATGTCGATGGACAGTGGTAGCCTTTTCCCATCCATCATCATCAGCATTTCCACGTGGGCGCGAAAGCTCTGCAATTCCCCGGTTAGTTCCAGGGACCTTTGGAGAAGTTGGGCTTCCGGAGACGCGATGCCGCCGCCACCGCCTACGCCACCGCCGCCGCCTACCTGGCGGCGCCGGCTGACGCGCTAAGGGCCTGAACTTCCTCACAGGCCAGCGTTGATATCATGAGCGCCATCAGCAGGGCGATAACAGCGGGGACAAATTTGCGGGTGCGCGCTCTTACCGGAGAAGTTATTCGTCGCCACATGCCTTCTTCGCTCCCAAACCAACTTCGATCGATCTACCGCGGGTCTATTACCGGTGATGCCCGGTAATTCATGGTAAAACCCGCCGTTCGTTAACCCAAGCCGCTTCAGGATCGGACGGCCATGCAAAGCAAAGGAGGCCGAAGGGGACAAGGCTTATCGGCTGGAAAGAGGAGGCCGTTCGCCTAACATTTCGTTCAGGATGTCTCGAAGCTTTGATGGGCTCATAGGCCCGACAAACTTCTTGACGACCCGGCCATCAAGGCTGATGAAGAATTTCTCAGGCAACCCGGTAACGCCGTAGTTGATGGCGATGATACCGTTGGTGTCAATTCCATTAGGGTAGGTTACGCCGTATCGGTCGATGTGCTTCTGGGCTGCCGTGGATTCGTCCCAGATATCGACGCCGACGAATTCCACGGGTCGGCCTTCATACTCCAGGTATACCTCGGCCAGCGTCCTCGCCTCCCGCCGGCAAGGGGGACACCAGGAAGACCAAAAGTCCACCATAACGACTTTCCCTCGCAGTTCCGACAAAGTCACCGTGCCGCCGGTCATCAACTGTAATGAAAAATCGGCCGCTTGGTCCGAAGAAACCTCCACCTGCCCAAACTCGGCGTTAACACCGAATCCGCCCGGATTGCCCCGCGACTGGGCCGAAGCCCATGCCAGCAAAGCGAAAAGGGCCAGTAACGGCAGCGCCGAGCCGATCAGGATCCAACCTCGTTTACTCAAAATTGCCAACTCTTAGAGTTCAATCCTGAGATCTCCCGGGCTCGTTTTGCCTGGACTCTAGGATGCGGCTTTTCAACCCTTGCCGCCGTTCCCGGTACTCTGCGTCGATCAGTTCTCCCCGCTCGTACCGGTCGTCCAGATCGGCGATCTCTTGGACCATTCGGTCTGGATCAAGGGGAATATCGCCCCCTGGAGCGCCAAGAGCCTCTGTGGCCGCGCGGAAACCGGCCCGGCCCTTATAGACGCCCAAGAGCACCAGAACCGCCAGGAAGGCTCCTAACGCACTGGGAAGCACGGCCTGCCAGAGGGTGGCGCTGGTTATAGCCCGCTGAAATCGGTCCGTTAGACTTGGCTCGGGGAGTTCTAGAAATTCCAATGCCACTCCTTGCCCCGCATCGATGTTCCGGCGCTCCCAGGCTTGGTAAACCGTTCCCTGAATCCGAACCGGTTCCACCTCATCCAGCATTCCGGCTCGCAAAGGAGCGAGACGCTCAGGCACCAACACCTGGTAGACCTCGGCCCCCTGGAGCAGAGGTTGGCGATAAGAAAGGGCGTTTCCGTGATAGGGGAAGATGTAAGAGAACTCCACGCTATGTCTGCCGGGGATCACCGGAGAAGTGATCGCGAAACCCGAGCCTACGGATATCACTTCCCGGCTTGGAAGGTTCGATTGGACGTCTAAGTCGTGAGTGCCGGGCGGCAATGAAAAGCGGAGAAAGCTCATCATGGCGGGATTGGAAACGTCGGGCAGAAGCGTCCGGTCGGTTTCGTTGGCCAGCAATACAAACTCGATGGCGGAAATTTCCCGCTCGGTCCGGTCAACCCCGGCAATCACCAACACCTGGCGTGTTATTTGGACTACCGTTACATCCCGGGTAGTCTCGAACACTTGAATCTCAACTCCACCGGACGTCTCTTCAGGCGACAATACCTCGCCGTATAGTACCCCAGCGTAGTCGACGCTAAAGATGTATTGTCCGGCGTCCAATAGGGGAAGATCACCGAACTCGAAGCCCCCGGTGTCATCGGTCAATCCTTGGGCGGTAGCGGCTACCCGGCCGTCCTGATCGGTTGCCAGAAGCAACACTGGCAACGCCCCCGGCGCCTCCGCTCCGCTGGTGCCGTTGACAACTCTGCCTTTGATGGTCACCACCTCTTGGGCCGAACCAGACTCCGCTTTCAACCCAACCACCATCAAGAACGAGCCAATGATGATAATCCAGAAGACGCGAACCATTAGGTTTCCGGGTCTTCATTGGAGTCAGAGATGGCTCCCTCCGATTCCACTAGATCTTGGGCTTGAGAGGAGAGGCGGAGCATCAACACCTCTTGCTCCAATTCCCGATCCGCACCCCCCGGTTGCGGTTGCGCTTGAGCCTGCCGCCGGAGATGAATGGCTGCTTGCAACCGGTAGGCCTGCAGTTGCTCTTCGTACAATCCGTCGGGAATATTACCGGACTGGTGGTCAAGACGGAGAATGCGCATATCTTCCAGCAGAGATTCCATCTCGCGGTCCGTCGCCCCGGCATCGTGCGTCAGACCGTCATCAGCGGCGGGATTCCGGCGTCGAAGAAAGGGATAGACCACTACACAAGCGCTGAGAACGATCAGAACAACGGATAATAGAATGGCCATAGAATCAGTCTGCCTTTATGGCTCCGCTGGGTTCAGAGCGCGCCAGTGGTACTGCCGCCCGCCCTTGCTAGCGTTCTTGCCACCCTTGAAGACGCGGGCGCGGTGGTGCGGACCGGCTGGGGCCATAAAGCTACAACCGTTCCTAAAATCATCACCGGGCCGGCCACCCACATCCACCAGATCAGGGGATTTACCAAAACCCGGAATCCCACGCTGCCGTCAGGCAGATTCTCGCTGGGCACGACGAACAGGTCCTCCACCGGTGTTGATCGAATGGCGGCCCTGGTAGCCGCCATGTTGAATGACGGATAGAAAGCCCGCTGGGGCTGGAGGATGTACCGTAACTTCCCGTCCCGGTACACCTCCACCGTGGACACAAACTCCGTCCGGTTTGATTTTTGTCGTTCCACGGTGCCCACATAACGGAGTTCGTAATCATTGATCTGGACACTTTCTCCAGGACCCAACACCACGTCCCGCTGTTCATTGAAGAAGGAAGTCCCAACAACCCCCAAAGCAACCATCACCACCGACAGGTGAACGATGTAACCCCCATATCGAGGCCGGTTGGCCGCCAAAAGGCGCAAGAAAGCGATGGGATAAGCGTCACCGGTGGAGCGATGCCGGGAACGCGTACCCCGCCACCACTCTATGAAGATTCCCGTCGTCACGAACGCCCCCAACCCAAATCCGATCAGGGCATATGGCTGGTGTATGCCCGCAACCAGCAATGCGGCTGACAGCCCCAGGGCGACGCTCCCCGGCGCAAGCAAAGCCCTCTTTAGACTGGCCGCGGTGGCCCGGCGCCAGGGCAGCAGCGGGCCTACTCCCATCAACAGCAGCAAGGCCAAGAATAACGGCCCGTTCACCTGATCGTAAAAAGGCCGGGCAATGGTTATCTCTTCCCCGGCAACCAAGCGCGAGATCAGGGGATAAACACTGCCCCACAGGGTGACAAAGGCGATTCCCAGCAACAACAGGTTGTTCACCAGGAAGGCCGCCTCCCGGGAGAGCATGGAGTCCAGGGTCTGAGCGCTCTTTAGCAGCGGGAACCGCCAGAAGAAAAGAGCGAAGGGGATCAGCACGCCCACCGCCAGGAACGCCAAAAATACCCAGCCCAGGTTGGAGGCGCCAAAGGAGTGCACCGACGGCACCGGTCCTCCCCGGTTCATGAACATCCCGTAAAGAGCCAGTCCGAAAGCCACGTTGACCAGGACGATATTCCACATTCGGAACATGCCCCGGCGCTTCTGCACCATGATGGAGTGGATGAAGGCCGTCAGTCCCAGCCAGGGCATCAGGGCCGCGTTCTCCACCGGGTCCCAGAACCAGAACCCGCCCCACCCCAGAATGGTGTAGGCCCACCAGGACCCCAACAACAGCCCAGCGGCCAGCAAAGCCCAGGCAATGATGCCCCACAGCCGCCCGGCATCCACCCACTCGTCGCCGGTCTTCCCACCCAGCAAAGACCCCATGGCAAAAGCAAAAGGCATACTGGCGCAGATCAACCCCGCCATCAACATGGGTGGGTGTATGAACATCCCAAAGTGGGTAAGCAGCGGATTTATCCCATCGCCATCGGGCGGGACGAAGGGCAGCTTGTCAAACGGGTTAGCCATGAACCCCGTCACTGCCAGAAAGAAAACCAGTACCACCATCAAAACACCGGTGGTGTAGGGCAGGGTGTCCAGCGTGTTTGACGGCGCCCGCCAGATGGCCAGCGCCGACATAGCCGCCAGAGCGAATGCTATGTAGAGCAGCGACCCTTCGTTACCCGCGTAGAACGCCACCCAGGTAAAGCGGTCCGCCATGGCTAGGTCGCTGTGCCGGGCTACGTATGCCACTTCGAAGTCCCGGTTGATGAACAGGATCACCAGGCTTAACGTGCACACGAACAGGACCAGCACCGCCAAGTAGGCGGCCCGGCGCGAGCTTACAACAAGCTCAACCGATCCCCGCGCCTTCCCCAAGAATGAGCCAATGGCGGCATAGGAAGACAGGGCCAATGCGATCCACAACGATATGGCGCCCAAGTCAGCCATGGTTTATTTAACGTCCTGTTCCGGAGATTCCGTATCTCCGGTAGCGAGCTCGGATCCAGTATTACCTACCGGTTCAACACCAGCTACGTTATCCGGCGGCTGCCGGTTTCCCGGTGGTCCAGGGACTCCGGCATCACCGAGACCCAGGTCTCGATCGATCATTTCCAGATAAGGCGCCAAATCTTCGTCCATCGCCGTCTCGTTAACTGCCTCCCCCGCACCCTTGCGGGCCATGGAGCGAATCACCAGAAGGCCGGCGACAAGCGCCCCCAGCATCCCAAGCACCGGCACCACCCAAGCAACAAGATTCACTCCCGACTTGGGAGGAGCGGCCAGGATGTCCGTACCGTAGCGATCTTGGAAGAAGTCCAGGATCTCCTGGCGGCTGTCTCCTTGGGACAACTTCTCGCGCACCAACCGCCGCATCTGACGGGAGATCTCTACCTGGGCCTGCCCGATGGTCTCAGCGGGACACACTGGACACATCAGCATCCCGTCTATGCTCTGGGCTTCTTCCTGATCGTAAGCCGGGATCCGCGGATCAGCAGAGCCAGGGTCCGGGTTCTGCCCATACGCCACTCCCACCCAAAGAAAAGATACTGATATTGCCAATGCGATAGACAAAGTCACTCGAGGAAAGTGGAATTTGAAGGAAGCTGGCACGTACATCAACCTGCCCCAGCCGGGGCAAACCGGCTTGCCGACGGGCCGGTGAACCATCGGACAACGGCTATTGTATCAGCCGCTCTACCCGCTATGTTGATAGATCGTTCTCTGATATTACTGGAGAGTAACGATATGCTCGGCGATGAGTTCCATTTCTTGTGGGGTCAAGAGCTTCTTAAAGCTGGGCATGACAACGACGCCGCTAATCATGAACCCCATCATTCCCTTTTCTTGCATCCCTACGACTCCGGTAGAGGTTAGGTCCGGGTCGACCGCTGGCTTATAGTCGTAATCTTTCATCATTTTCGCCAACACCGGCCCGTCACCCTTAGCTCCCGTACCGTGGCACATGGAGCAGTTCACGTTGAACAGGTGCTTGCCCGTGTTGAACGACGTGGATTTAGGCACAGGAACCCAATCTACCGGCACCGCGTTCTCCACGCCCGCCATCCTGGGCGGTTCGTGGGACTTAAATGTCTGCTGGTAATGCATCTCGTAGAAGATATCCAGCGGGTAGGTGCCTTGGCCGCACCCTACCACCATCGCCATAGCGACCATCGCGAAACCGATCAAATACGGTTTCAAGCCCTTGCTACGGCAAGCGGCCAGAGTGGAGGGTATTGCCAGCCGGTTCTTCATGCTGCGGCCGGCTCCGGATTTTCCGTTACCACGTCTACAGCGCCGGCTTGAGTCAGAAGCGCTGATACTTTGGGAAGTTGTTCTTCTTCAACGTTCACAAGCACCCCGATGTATCCTTCAGTGATGCGAGTGTCGTACAGGCCCATCTTTGGTCTCGGCAAGCGAGATTCGAAGATGATACCCAGAATGGTGAAGATGATTGCCGAAAGCATGGTGCTTTCGTAGGTTATCACCGCCATGGGAGGGAGAGACAATATCGGCTTGCCGCCCTGAACCAGAGGATAAGCCAACTGGGTCATGGAGGTCATCAAGATTCCCGCCGTCAACCCGACCAATGCTCCGATGAAGGGAAACCAATATAGATGGTGCCGTTCTTCTCTTTCGCCGAAAGCGCCCTCAGGATACGGAGCGTCGGTCAGAAAATCGTAGTCATCCTGTGAAACATCCGCTTCCTGCAGGGCATCCCCCGCTTCAGCGGCGTAATTGGCGTCCTCAAACAGTCCCAATATCGGACGTTTCGCCATTTCCTTTGCCTCCTGTCTCTAGCCCCCTCCTCTCTCCGAATCGGAGAGACTTAGTTTCTTCCCCCTCGATGGGGGAAGTTTAGGATGGGGGTGACCGGCGCTACGATCGCGCCAGCCTAAATAATCTAATCTTCCCGGAAAACGGCCGGCACCGTTGCCCGGCCAATCTTTATCTCAGTCTTGAGCATATCTCCCTCTTTTATGTCGTAAAGGGGAATCAGCGGCAACACTTTGCTAAACAGCAACATCAACAAGGTCACCATGGCGAAGGTGCCGCCGATGATGGTGATCTCGACCGCGCTGGGGGCGTAGGTATACCAAGTGAATGTGAACATCTGCTTTTGAGCCAGCCCCGGCACGATTATCAGGAATCGCTCCAGCCACATGCCGATGTTCACCGAGATGCAGGCGATGGACATTATCCACAGGTTTCGCCGCGTCCACTTGAACAGCCACAAAGACACCGGCAAGAAATAGGTCAGCCCGGTAAAGAATATAAACCACAGGTTCCAGGGCGGTTGCGTGAACTGGAATTCCCGCACCGCAATCTCGTCGGCCTCCCGCCCGTAGAACCCGAAGATGACTTCCATCACGAAGAAGTAGAACCAACCGGTGGCCACCACTATCAGCAGTCTTCCCAAGGCGTCGATGTGCTCGTGGCGGATATAGTTCTCCCAGCCGTAGATCCACCGTAGGAGAATCATCACGAAGACCACCGCCGAGACACCGGAGTGAACGGCGCCGACAACGAAGTAGGGAGCGAAAATGGTCGAGTGCCAGGATTTGACCGCCACCGCCATTCCGAAATCCCAGGAAACGATGCTATGGACCGACACGAACACCGGCAAGATCAGCGCCGAAAGCAGGATGCCAGAGATGATCTGCAGCTTCCATTGCCGAGGCGTCCCCTGCCAACCCATGGCCATTAGCGCGTATGCTTGGTGCCTGATTCCCGTCGTCCGGTCACGAAGCACTGCCATGTCTGGAATCAGCGCGACCATAACGAAGAGGATGCTTGAGGTCAGGTAGGTGAATATGGCGCTGGGGTCCCACACCAGCGGGGAACGTATATTGGGCCATATCCCACGGGCGAAATCATAGGGAACGAAGGGCAGCGTATAAACCCAGTAGACCAAACGCCAGGGTCGTCCCGTGTGGATCAGGGGCATCATGACCGCCGTCATCAACGAGAAGACGGTCAACACCTCGGCAGCCCGGGTCGCCGGCCGGCGCCACTCTGCTTTGGACAACCTCAAGATTGCCGAAAGCATCACGCCGGCGTGGCTGATGCCGATCCAGAAAACAAAGTTGACGATGAAGAAGCCCCACATGACCGGCCGGTTCAAGCCGGTCAAACCCATGCCCTTATTAATCATCAGTCCGGCGGCGCTCATCGCCCCTAGGACGATTATCGCCATGATAGCAACCGTCACCCAATACCAATTGGGTGTGGTTAGGATCGACCGGAGCAAGTCACGGTTGATCTCTTTCGCCGGGAGGACTCTACCTTCCTGCATCTAAGCTCCTACCCTTTGTATGCCACGGATACATCGAGGCACGTTATTCGGGTTTGGCCAATACCAAGTACCGGCCGCGCATAAACGTTCCCATGTGTTGATACATCGCGCCCTCTTTGATCTCCCATACGCACATCATGGGAATCAACCGAGAGCCCAGTAGATAGATGAACACCGCGCCTCCCAGCCCGCCAAGGACGATCAACACGTCCCAGAGGTCTGGTCCTACAAATGCCGGCACGTGCTCAAGTCCAATGTTGTATACATCGCCGGCGTTAAAAGCCCCGACGAATATCCGCCAGCTGAACAGGAACGCTCCAATCAGAACAAATACCCCAGCCAAAGCAGGGCCCCAGTCGCTTCGGCGCACCGGATTCCACAATAAGGTCAGGAATGGCAGGAAAAAGCTAAATATCAAGTTGGCTAAAAATAGCCAGCCGTAGGACTGGAATAACAGATACTTGAGTATGTTCTGCTCCACTTCCAAGCGGCCATACCAGTAGGTAATTCCAAAGGCGAACATGTGGTAAACCCACAGCAGAGTCAATCCCAGCAGAATCTTACTGGCCGACCAGAACAATGATATTCCAATGTAATTTTTATACCCGCCCCATCTGCGCAAAACAAACAAGATGACCAGCATAAGGCCAAGAGAGGACTGGAAGCCGGTGAGGGTATAGATGACCGGGAAAATCGAGTCTTTCCACCCGGGTATAAGGCTCTGGGCGTAGTCCGAGCTGATGGTGAACTGCATGAAAACCAGCAACATGAAATAGAACGCGCCCAGAAGCGCCAAACCCGCCTTCTGATTTAGCCATTGGCTCTTGGTGCCGTGCCAGTGACCGGCCAGAACACCGTAGAAGCTCCGGCGGAATCCAGTGGCCTGCAATCGGGCCTGAGCCATGTCCGGAACCGCCGACAACCACAGAATTACCAACGCACACAACGCCAAACAGGCTATACCCAACAGGTCCAGCCATTGCGGGGCGGTCGCGCCGATGGGGACCTCAAACCAGATGGTCCGGCGGAGGTCCAGTTCGTTTTCCGCCAAGGGGGTCAGATTCGGGTTCCGGAAGGCCGGCAGTACGAACATCAGGGGAATGAAAAGTAGGATATTAAAGATCCCTATCAGGGAGAACAGCTCCGATACCCGCGTCAACGGTCTCCGCCAATGGCTCTTGGTTACCCGGAATATAGAAGCGGCCAAGGGAGCAGCGCCGGTAACCATAAATATGAATGAAAATATGGCCGCGTAATAGCCCCAGGGACCGTGGGCGCCAAAACCATCGCTCATCGCCCGTATGACGAATCCGATGATCCCCAGTCCCAGCAGCAGGCCGGACACCCCCAAGCCGATACCAAACGCCATTGGCATGGCCGAGGTCCTTTCAGATACTTCCCTCGTTACTTGGGAAGCAACTGGGAATACCCACATCTCCGCCCCATAGTGGCTTTCAGGATGGCTGTTAGCTGCCATGGCCAACGCCCTTGCGCAATGGGAATGGGTCCACTTTCTTCAGGTAGATCACATTCGGCTTAGTGCCCATCTCTTCCAGCAGACGGTAACCCCTGGTTTTCCGGTCGTGCGCTTCGCCGTGTGGATGTTCGTTCACGTCGTCGAAATACTCTTTAACCGGGCCAGAGTCGTCCGCCTGGTCGGCGAAATTCAGGGCGTTGGTCGGACAAGCGGAGACGCACGCCGGCAGGAAATTGCGCTTCTTCATGGTAGCGTAGTCCAGGTTACTCCTCTCCCGGCGTTCCACCGTTACTTCGGCCCGCCGGATACGCTGGATGCAGAATGAGCATTTTTCCATGATGCCCCGGCTGCGTACCGTTACGTCGGGGTTCAGGTGGTTGCGCAGACGTTCCGGCCATACCGGTTCCCAGTAGTTGAAGAACCGGACCTGGTACGGACAGTTGTTGGCGCAGTAACGTGTCCCAACACAACGGTTATAGACCTGAACATTCAAGCCTTCGTCGTTGTGGTAGGTGGCAAACACCGGGCACACCGGCTCGCAGGGAGCGTTTTCGCAGTGCTGGCAAAGGATGGGAATGAACCGCGCCTTCACGTCAGGGAATTCGCCTTCCCAATATCGTTCGATGCGGATCCATTCGTAGGCCCGCCGTTGCAGGAACAGGTCCTTGGTATTGATGGGCAGGTTATTCTCCGATTGACATGCGACGACGCAGGCCTGACAACCGGTGCACCGGTCCAGATCTATTACCATGCCCCATTTGTGATCTACCCGCTGTGTAACCATTTCAGCCTTCAGCTATCGGCGATAAGCCGGCGTTCATAATTCTTCTGGCGTAACCGTAATGATGATTCGTTCCGCTTCGGTGTTGCCAACTTCCACGGCCCGAACGATACCCTCGAACTTGGATACTTTGATACTGGTGCCGGTGGGCGTGAGCGTAACCGTGGTGTTGGCCCAAGCAAACGCGCCGGTCCCTTCCACCTGGCTGGGCTCAAGAATATCCATGACGTTGGAACTCTCAGACGCGCGGCGGCCTGTCGCGGCGTCCGGGCCGTCCCGCCGCCCCTGTCCCAAGGGTATGGAAACGACTTTGGGAGGTACGGCCGGGGTCGGGTAAACCGGCACCCGGATGGAACTGCGGGCGGTGGAACTAACGATCACCACGTCGCCTTCTCTCAATCCCAATCTCGCGGCGTCTTCGTCGTTTATCTCCAACCAGGTCTGCCAAGCGATAGTCGTCAACGGATCTGGAACTGCCTGGAGCCAGGGAAGATGAGCGTTCTGCCCATCCAGTAGCGTTATATGGGAAAAGGGTACCAGGTGGAAAGTATCCCTGGAGGGAGCCAACCCTGGGAACCTCGGTTCCGACGCCTTTGCGGCAATCGTGTTGAACAGTCCCGCCGGCGGGTTGGTCCTTGCGGAAGACGTTGCTTTTTCGTCCCACCAGCCGCCCTGTTGCAGCATCGTGTTCCAAAACTCATCGGCAGACCCGGCTTTGATGGAACCCCGATTGAGTGCAAACAACTCTTTGGAGGTTTCCTTTAGCATGTCTTCAAACCGGTCCCAGGGCAACTCGCTCTGCTTGCCCAGTTCTCCGGCCATGGACAGCAACACGTCTGCGGAACTCCTAGGGTCCAGGTCGCTAAGTGGATTCACCACCGGCTGCTGCACACCCAAAATTTGATATCCGGGTCCGGGTTCGGGGATGTCGCTGCCCCAATCCTCCAAGGCTACCCGGTCTGGAAGAATGAGGTCGGCCAGCGCGCTGGTGTCATCGATGAACGGTGAAAGGCTGACGATAAACAAGTCGTCTCTATTAAGTGCGTCCCGGAAATGCAGCGACCCTGGTAGTCCGTGGACCGGGTCTGCTTGGTGCACGACGACTAGCTTGGTTCGGCCTCCGTTTAGTCCCTCGGCCGCCGAGAACCAATCTGCCAGAGAAGCAACGTCCGCGCTGGGGGGCAGGTCGTCGATCGGTGGTGCGGGATTGAACCTGATGCCGCCTTTGGCGCCGACGCTACCTACCAGATAGTTCAGTGCATAGATGGCTTCCAGATTGAACAGTCCGTTGGTATGGGCGCCCGCCGATCCTCCGCCGATCGCCAAGCTAGGTCCTTTTGTGGCGAACTCCCGGGCCAGGCCCGTAATGAATTCCGCGGGCGTTTCGCCCCGCAAGCGGTCGGGCAGTCCGATTCTTGAACCCACGATTTCGGGCCGGAAGGCGTCCAACGCTCCCACACCCCGTCCATCGGTCAAGGCGCCAACATCTACGCCGTCAGCCTCAAGACCTTCCGAGATAATCACGTAAGCCAGGCTCAGGGCCAAGTAGCCCTCCCATCCCGGTTGGACGGGCACCCACTGGTCGGCGCTGGCTGCGGTCATGGAAAATCTGGGGTCCACCTGATAAAAGGTGCCCCGTTTCCGCCCCTCTCCTTGACGAAATTCTCCATAACCCAGGTTCCAACGTGTCGGAGAAACCCAGGTTGACAAGAAATCCGCACCGAAGGACAGCAAGAAGTTGGTGTTGGCCAGATCAAAGTCAGGAAGCGAATCCTGCTGGAAGACGTTTTTCACCGCCGCCTGGTAGGCAATGTTGTCCATGGCATCGAACGACAGATGCTGGCCGCCCATCGCCCGGGTGAATCGGTCCACCAACTTGGCCATGTGGCCCCGGAGGGGTTCCGTGACCATCAACATGTTGTCCCCGTTCTGCTGGAGTTGGGCTTTGAATATGTCCAAGGCCGCCGTCCAGTCCAGTGGTTCGAACTGGCCCGAACCCCGGCCGCCAGACCGGTGCATGGGACCTGCCAAACGTTCGGGGTGGTACATCGCCTGCAAACCCGCTTCACAACGGGCGCTTTGCTTACCTTGGTTGATGGGATACGCGGGGTTGCCCTGAATCTTCTTGGCGCGGCCTTCCATCACCCGCACGACTATCCCCTCGGAGGATGGGCAGGTGCGGCACAGGGTGGCGTACCAGTTATCCTTACCCCGGACCAGGTCTTCAGGCAGACTGACCGGGCTTTGGAGACTGAACTCACCTTCTCGAATGCCAAACCCTTCGCAGGCCACCGCGCCCACGGCGGAGAGGCCGGCCCAGGCTAGAAAGTTGCGCCGCGTCAACTTCATCGTGTCAGATCGTCCTTCCTGTTAATCACTTGTGGCAAACCGTGCAATCCGTGGCAACGTTGTTATTCCGGTGACAGTCCAAACAGGTGCCCATCTTCAAAGATTGTCCCTGTTTTGGTTGAACCTCAGTCATGCTGGCCACGTCGCCGTGGCAGACGGAACAGGTTTCGGGAACCGTCAGCGGTTCACTGATGGACTCGCCATTGATTCCGGTCCGCGTCGGTTGATCCGGGTCCGTGAAAAATCGGATGTGGGCCTCGTGAATGAACCTCACGTGGTCCGGCAACCGGTGCACCCGCTCCCAGTTAATGGGATCGTTTTCTTCGAAGCTCTGCCTTACTTTGGCTATCTCGGCTTTGGCTGTTTCCCCGGTACCGCCTATCGTCTTGTGGCAGAAGAGACACTGTTCCACTGCGGGAACCGTGGCCGCGTCTCCTCGTGTCACGTTGCGATGGCAAAATTCACATTGAATGCCCATCCCGCCATCAGCCTCCGAACCCGCGTGAACCGTGTGAGGAAAGGCGATTGGTTGAGGAGGAGCGTTGCCCAAACCAAAGGGCGGATTGGAAAACCAAGATATCAAAAGGACCGCTATCAGAAAGCCCATTACAACGGTAACTGTTAGGCCCACCAGGCCTAGTGTTAACATTTTGGCGCTAGGTCGCATTGATTATAAAGCCGCTCCGTTTCATGGTGAGCCTTTGCCCTGAGGGTGGATCCACGCCGGCCACTAAGGCCTAATTCAACTCATCGACGAGTCTGGCGCGACGCAACCCGGCAGGCTACGATTAGTACAAATACCGGTCATAGATATTTTCCACGCTTTGGGCCGTTATCACTACCATGACCATCAAGGCCGCAGCCACAACAAACAGTACCGCGGCGAATGCGGTCATCGGTATGCGCAGTTTATTCGTCCCCGGCGGGATGTGCCCCGTGCGAATCAGGGATGGGATTATGGCATGGGCGGTCAGCAAAGTTACCGCAAATGTAAAAACCACCGGAACGTAAATCCAGAAAAAAGTAAGCCAGGCAGATATGTCCTGCCAATTTGCTGTTGTTAGTGCTTTGGGGTCGTCAAACATAGTGCGGTTATCCGCCGCCGGATACGTTAAGAACACGAGATTGAGCCTGGTGAAGGCCTAGTGAAAAGTATCACAACGTCATATTTGTGTCAAGGGTGATACGGAGGAATCGGCCTCCCGTGTTCAAGCCGTGCGGCTATCTCATTCGGCTATCTCAATGGAGGCTCACGCTACAATACGTGCTGCCCGATCAAGCGCTATTTGCCAGGGGACCATAGGGATAAGGGTTTAAACAAATATGCCTTCATTGTCTGAAAGCTTCCCAACCCTCGGCTTACTGATTTCGGGAACCCGCAGGCTCTTCTCCAGACCCAAGAAGCAGCAGCCCACAGAAGATTTGGCCGATTTCCCTGAGGATCTATTTCCCGGCGAGCCTTTCGCGACAGAACTCGAAGACCCGGCTGACTTGGCGCAGATCGCATACCAAGCCGGCGCGGAAGAACGGCCGTCATTTCTGCCGGAATCCGGCGATTCCCCTCTAGAAGCTAACTCTTCTCCGGTCCTTGAATCGCCCCAAGACTCATTTCCTATGTCTGAGGTATTGGGGCAAGGCTTCCCTTCCGCGTTGGAAGAGAGCGACGTCATTCCCGGACTTTATGAGACCTGGGTCGAGCTGGAAGAGAGGGTGAAGCGGGCCCAGAACGAGCTTCAAGCGATCTTGGCCACCAGGGAAGAAGCCGCGATCTAGAGAGGGCGGGCCCAGAAACGGTTGGACGAAGGCGAAGCCATCCGTGCGGATGCTCAACGCATCAGCGAGAGCGCTTGGCGGGCGTTTGACCGGGGTTTCGCCGTTAGTGCGAAGGGGTTGCCCAACCGTTGGACCACGGTGCGCGAAATTGACGAGGCGATGCGCACGTACACCGCGCTGCAAAGAACCACCCACAGCGAGTCCTGGCAAGAGGCCGACCGGACCAGACAGCGAGCCACTACCGAGCTGCTGAAGGCCTTGGCCGTGCTTAACACGGCGATGGCGCAAGCCCAACGGGAACTCAAAGAAGCGGCCAATTTGCCATCAGTGGCCGACGCCCTGATGCAGTCGGCTCAAGAGGAGTTACGCTGTGCTCAAGCGATTCGCAGTGAATTGCTGCTATCGGGCCAAGAAGCGTTGGATGAATTAGACCCGGCCCCGTTCAGCCGGCAACCGGGTTCTCAAGAAATCACCATATCCGACCCTCAAGACTTCGCGCCCGGCATCTTGGCCGACGCTGGTCGGCTGGGGGCGGCCCCTCTGGAAAGCGTCGAATCCCCAAGGATCCCTCCGTCTGGAATCCCGGCGGAACCGGGCGCGGCGTCTCCAACTTCATCAGACGCGATATCCGGTCAAGCTTCGGTAGCTTGGGAGTCTCCCTTAATGGCCGAACCGCCGGCAACCCCGGAACCGGAAATATCCGATCCTGAAACGCCTTCAGAATCGCCGGAAGAGGCACTGTTGGGGTTGGGCGGCGCCTTTGAAACTCCTGAGCCTGCGGTGCCCTCACCGGCCGCCCAACCGGCTCCAGTTCCTCAACTATCGCATGAGGTCCCCGAGACCGCTCCCCCTTCCGAATGGTTCACTGCAACCCCGGGGGACGCAGAACCGAGCATATCACCACAGTTATCGTCCGAAGTTCCCGAGGCCGCTCCTCCTTCCGAATGGTTCACTGAGCAGGAGCCCCCGGCGTCAACTGAAGTTCAAACGACTCAACCCCCGGCGACTGAAGCTCCGGCGACTGAAGCTCCAGTAGCGGAAGTTCCAGCTCCAACGCCACCGACCGTAGCTCCGCCAGTTGAGACTACTCCGGTCCAAGCTACTCCGGTCCAAGCTACTCCGGTCCAAGCTCCGCCGGTCCAAGCTCCGCCAGTCCAAACTCAATCCGAAGCCCAGATACTGGATCAGGAGATCGCGGCGGCTACTCCGGCCAGCGCATTGCCGGGAAGCGCCGCTGCCGCCATGGCCGAGGAGCTGGCCAGGGGAATGGGCGGTCTTGGAGTAACCGCCGGAAGTGGTGAGGCGCCAGACAAAACCCCGGTAGAGGTGATACAGCCATCACCTACCGAGGCCCCGGCCCCGGAACCCCAGGGCAGAATCATAGAAATGCCGTCGCCTTCTCAACCGAATGCCGCCGAACAACTACGCCACGAGATGGAGGCTGTTTCCCTTCCGACGCCGATGCCGGAACCCATGTCCGAGCCTATAATTCCGGATCCCTTCGACTTTAGTCAACCTGCTACTCCGGTCATAGACATGCCCGAACCCCGGCAACAACCCACCGCCGCCGAGTTGCTGCGCCAAGAGATGCAGGCCGCCATTCCGCCGCCGAGTCCGGAGATTGTTGAACGGCCCGTGATTCAGGCGCCGGAACCAGTCGTACCGCCACCGGTCGCGGTACCACCTCCCGCGGCGCAAGCGCCTCCCCAGCCGCCACCGGCCCCGGTTGGCGCCCCCCAGCGGTCACCTACACCGGACGGATATATCTGATGTTCCCGTCATCGCTCAGCCAAGGCCGCTTGGAATCCGTCTGGGAAGTCTTGGACCAAGTGGCGGGCAGCGGGGTCATTACCGACACCCGGCTGATATCCAGAGAGGCCGGGATTCAGTTCACCCTCGACCTGGGAAACCATGAACTGGACATCGAGGCGCTAAAAAGTAAATTCCCCGATGCTCAAGTATCGGCTATGGAAGAGGACCGCTTACGGATCGACTGGCCGGACTAATAGCCAGGGCGAGGCTCGCTTATCGTCACCTTGCCTGAGGAACCAAGGCCACGGATCTTCGCCGGCCCAGCGATATAAGTCCCATCCCGGCCGACGACGACTTGGTCCAACCCACCTACCTAGTCAGCGTCTTCAGCATCAAACCCAAAGTAAATCTAGAGCCCAATATCCCCCCACCCCTGATTCACTCGGCTCAATCACCGCCCGCAATAATTTGGCGCGCAAAATCAGCACCGCCCGGCCAGACAGTCAACGCTCCTCACTCCAAAAGGCCTCATCCGTAAAGGGAGACCGGGGGGATTTCGGCACTCCCAAATCGCCTGTAGAATATTCCGCAAATTTGAGGTAAATTTAGGCGGCAAAAGAATTCACTAAATGCCCGAAACCCCAATGCCTGCCCAATGAGGAGGGATCCATGCCCGAGACGATTAAGGAAGCCTATATTCGCAAGAACCCCAAGTCGGCGGAGTTGTACCCGAGATTCCAGGAGTTGTTTCCCTCAGGTGGGCCCGGCCATGACGGGTACGTCGCCGCTCCTTTCCCGATCAGCATCGCCCGAGGCCAGGGTCCGCGGAAATGGGACGTGGACGGCAACGAGTACATAGATTTCGGGCTGGGATCGGCCTCGCTGCTTTTGGGTCACGCCCACCCGGCGGTGGTGGACGCTTTGACCAAGGCCGCGCCCTTAGGCTCCCACTTCGGCGCCCCGGTGGAGTCGATGCTGGAGTGGGGCGAGCGGGTCCACAACCTCATCCCCTGCGCCGACAAGGTCCGCTTCGTGGCCTCCGGCGCTGAATCCACCATGCTGTCCATGCGCATCGCCAGGGCCTACACCGGAAAGGAAAAGATCATCCGGTGGGAGTCCCACTACCACGGCTGGCACGATTACGCCATGCCCGGCAACCTGCCGCCCTTCGACTCTCCGGCCTCTATCGGCATACCTCAAGGCGCGGTGGACTCGGTGATAGTGTTGCCTCCGGACTTGGACACTCTGGAGCGTACCCTGGCCGCCGACAACAATATCGCCGGAGTGATTACCGAGGGTTCCGGGGCATCCTACGGGACCGTCCCTCTTAGCCCCGGTTTTCTGGAAGGCGTGCGCCGGTTGACCCGCCAATATAACGTGCTGATGATTCTGGACGAGGTTATAACCGGATTCCGGTGGAGTCCCGGCGGACTGCAACAGAGGATCGGGATAGACCCCGATCTCTGCACCCTAGCCAAGATCCTTACCGGCGGGCTGCCCGGTGGAGCGGTGGCGGGGCGGGACGACATCATGCGGGTCATGGTGCAAACCGGCGACCGGCAACACGACCGCCACGAGCGGGTCCTCCACGGAGGCACATTCAACGCCAATCCATACTGCGCCGCCACCGGCAACGCCGCTCTTGAGATCGTGGCCAGCGGGGAGATGCAGGACACCGCCGACCGCATGGCCGATCGTCTGCGCGTGGGATTACAAGAGATCCTGGACCGGTCGGAAGTAGCGGCATGCGTCTATGGCGACGCCTCCACTTTCCACGTCTACTTCGGCAACAGGTCGATCGAGGGGATGGACGCCAGCACTTTGAAGAACACTCCTCCGGCCATCCAGACCGCCTTCCGGCAGGCGCTGCAAGTGCGGGGAGTGGACCTGATGTCCCGCTCCAGCGGCGTCCTGTCCGGCGTGCACACTGAGGACGACATCGATACCGCCCTGGGCGCTTTCGACGGAGCGATCCAGGCCATGCTTGAAGAGGGGATAGCCGGCTAAGCGCCGCCTAACCTTGCTTCACGTACTTGTCGACCCGCATGGCGGCGCCCAGGGCCATGTAAATGTCGCCGTGGGCGTCGACCCAGCTACCGTGGGCCGACATGGAGTCCCACCGGGCCACCACCTGACCCTGTTTGGTCATCAGGCTGACTCGGGGAGACATTCCGTCAACGCCGCCTTCGCTGATGTGCAAGATACCGTCGGCGTCCGACGATATGTCCAGGGGACGGCGTAGATCGGTCCACATGGTGATGAACCGGCCCTCTCCCGTAAATACCTGGATACGGTTGTTTTCCCGGTCGCACACGTAAACCAGACCGTCAGCGTCCACCAGGATGCTGTGTGGCAGGTGGAACTGGTTGGGCCCCTCCTTCCCCGGCTCGCCCCATGACGCCAGCAGCCGCCCGTCCGGCGAGAAGCGGTGGACCCGGGCGTTGCGGTAGCCGTCAGAAACGTACAAGTCGCCCGAAGGCGCGGGCACCAACTCCGTCGGGTAGTTGAAGGGGCCGGACGACTTGGGCACCAACTCTCCCGGAGTTTCGCCACCCGTGTTGGAATGCACACCCCGGCGGCCTATCACCTGCAGTGCCTTGCCGTCCAAAGTGAACTTCAGCGCCACCGAATCGGCCCGGTCGGTGACGTAGATAATATCGTCCTCGATGAAAATGCCGTGGGGGTCGGTGATAGCGCTGATGCCCCAAGAACTCAGGTAATTGCCGTCCCGGTCGAAGATCATCACCGGGGGGTCTTTGCGCTGGAAGACGTACACCCGGTCCTGGGAATCAGTCGCCACGGCGCTGGTGTTGCCCCAGGTTTCCCCATCGGGCAACTTGGCCCAATTCTCGATGAGGGTATAGATATAATCTCCGGAGCCTACAGTCGTCATCTCGCCTTCAGCCTCCATCAAGATTGGGTCAAGTCTCATCCCACCCAAGTCTGGCCCAGATTTTACCAGGGAGCGCAATCCTGCACCAACAACAGCCCATCGACTGGTCCGCGATGGCGGCGGACAGGGTGTTACCTATCCGGTCTATCTGTAACCCATGTGCCCGGTTGCACAATGGGGGGCATCACCCCCATCCCAACCTTCCCCCATAAAGGGGGAAGGGGCACACGTTCTCCCCACGCCAGACTATCTCCTCCCCCCTTGCGGGGAAGGATTAAGGTGGGGGGTATCCCCCCAATCGGCGAGTACAACCGTCCCTGTCCCCAACCACGAATCCTTCGTATGCACCCCTATTCCGGCGGGAGAGGGGTCCGGGGTTGAGGGGCCACCAATGATGTATTATTGGTGGAACTTTCGCCGACTGGAGAAGTCAATGGATGACCTGCTCTCAAGAGCCCTGGACTTGGCCGAGGTGCGGGGCGCCGGTTACGCCGACATCCGCATAGTCCGCACCGTCCAAGAGCGGATCTCCCTTCGCAATGGCGTCGTCGATACCTTGAGCGTTGACGAGTCTCTGGGGTTTGGCGTGCGCGTGCTGGTGAACGGATGCTGGGGCTTTGCATCCAGCCACGATCTAACCGGCAAAGAGATCGACCGCATAACGGCCCTGGCGGTGGACATCGCCAAGGCCTCGGGGACGCTTAGCAAGGGGGCTGTCGACTTGGGGCCGCCGGTGACCAGTCGAGGCACGTACACTACGCCCATCGAAGAAGATCCCTTCACCATATCCACCGACCATAAATTGGCCCTGCTCATGGACGCCGACCAGCGGATGGCCGCGGTGAAAGGGGTCCGGTCCCGCCAGGGCAACATGGTGTTCATCAAAGAGGAGAAAACCTTCGCCAACAGCGAGGGCGCCCACGTGGAACAGACGGTGTACGAGGCGGGCGGCGGAATCGCGGCAAACGCCGTGGGCAACAACGAGATTCAGCGCCGCTCCTATCCCCAGTCCATGGGACGCCAGCAGGGTTGCGCCGGTTGGGAGTACATCACGGCCATGGACCTGCCGGGCAACGCCGAGAGGGTCGCCACCGAAGCGGTAGCCCTCCTCACCGCCGACCCGTGTCCCAGCGGCATCGTTACCGACATAATCATCGGCGGCGCTCAGTTGGCCCTACAGATACACGAATCCTGCGGCCACGCCATCGAACTGGACCGGGTACTGGGCGCGGAAGCGGCCTACGCCGGAACGTCTTTCCTCACAACGGACAAGCTCAACAACTTCCGCTACGCCTCGGACGTCGTCAACATCACCGCCGACAGCCTGCGGGTGCCCGGTCTGGGTACATATGGATGGGACGATGAAGGCGTGCCATCCCAGTCCACACCGATAGTGACTAACGGAGAATTCGTTGGCTACCTGATGTCCCGGGAGACGGCCACCGGGCTGGGCCTAACCTCCAACGGATGCGTGCGGGCGGCGTCGTGGAACCGGATCCCGATGATCCGCATGACCAACGTCAGCATCGAGCCCGGCACATGGAAGCTAGATGACCTGATAGCGGACACCGACGACGGCATCTTCCTGGAGATGAACCGGTCGTGGTCCATCGACGACAAACGTTACAACTTCCAGTTTGGCGCCGAGGTGGGCTACGAGATCAAGAATGGCAAGCTGGGACGGCTGTTGCGCAACACAACCTACACCGGCATCACCCCCGAATTCTGGAACTCCTGCGACGCCGTCTGCGACGCGGACCACTGGCAGATGTGGGGCACCCCCAACTGCGGCAAGGGCCAGCCGGGACAGATCGGACACACCGGACACGGAGCCGCACCCGCCCGCTTCCGCAACGTGCGGGTTGGGGTTCTCTGATGATCGGACGAGACCGGTGCGAGGCGGTCCTCTCCCAGACATTGGATCAACCGAACATTCGAGAAGCCGATGCCTACCTGTCCGTTCAAGACCTTAGCCTCACCCGGTTCGCATCCAACGACATCCACCAGAACGTGTCCCACGGCAACGCTCAGCTCCATATTCGGGTGGTGGTGGGCCAACGGCAGGGGCGGGCCACCACGAACGATCTTAGCGACGGCGGTATCCAAAAAGCCGCCAAGCTGGCCCATCAGAACGCTCTGCTGATGCCGGAGGACCCAGACTTCAACGGTCTGCCCATCCCCGGCTCACCGCCTCAGGTGGCCACCCACGACTCGGATACCGAATCCTACGGCCCGGCCTCCCGTTCCCAAGTGGTGGCATCAGTTTGCCGGCTAGCCGAGGCCAGTGGGTTGGAAGCATCTGGATTCTTTCGCAACGGCACCCAGGAAACCGCCGTATTGAGCACCAAGGGAGCTCGGGCCTACCACGCCGGGACCTTTGCCGGGCTGCTGGTGATGGCCATAAGCAACACCTCGGCGGGCTGGTCCAAGGGCGGGTCCTGGCGGGTTGAAGACATCGATTCCGGCGCCCTGGCCACCGAGGCCGTGGACAAGGCCCTAAGAGGCCAAAACCCCCGGACCGTTGAGCCAGGCGAGTACACGGTAGTCCTGGATCCCTACGCCGTGGACGACATGCTGGGCAGCCTCAGCCTTTACGGTATGGGCGCACAGGCGGTCCAAGAAGAACGAAGCTGGATGAACGGCCTGATCGGCGAACGCGCGATGAGCCCCCAGATCTCCATATGGGACGACGGCGCCGACTTGGAGGGCTGGCCGGTCCCCTTCGACGCCGAGGGGGTGCCACGCCAACACACTCAGCTCATTCAAGAAGGTGTTGTCTTGGACCCGGTGCACAACTCCTATACAGCAGGGAAGGAGGGGAGGCGGTCCACCGGCCACCAGTTCGCGTTTACCGGACCACCGGTCGCCTCCAACTTATTTATGCAGACCGGAGATTCGTCCCTGGAAAAGATGATTGCCTCGACCCAGCGGGGTCTGTACATCACCCGGTTCCACTACACCCGACTGGTGCACAACCGGAACTGCGTGATGACCGGCATGACCCGGGACGGCACCTTTCTTATCGAGGACGGGCAACTTAGCTACCCGGTGAAAGACCTGCGTTTTACCCAATCCTACGTAGAAGCGCTGGCAGGGGTCGAGGCCGTGGGCAGCCAAAGCAAACTTGTCTTGAACGAGGTGGGGTTCGCCACCAAAGTCCCGGCCCTAAAGATAGGCCGCTTCAATTTCACCGGTGTTACGGTCTAACGAGCCGGTCATAATAGGTCTATAGGCAGGTAATGGCAGAAACAACCGAGGTAACTCCCCAACGTAAAAAAGACATCAGAAACAGCAACGGCTTCATTCTTAGCTCCTTAGCCGGCGGTCACACACTGTTTCATTGGATGATTCAGGGCTTCGTGGTCTTGCTGCCTGAGATTCAGGCCACCTTTCACCTGAGCGGCGTCGGAGTAGGCGCCCTGGTCACCACCCGGGAGCTGGCGTCGGGTATCGTCTCCCTGCCCGGAGGGTTCCTAATCGACCCGCTCCGGCGCCATTGGGGGCTACTGTTAGCCGTTTGCATCGGTGGGATAAGCCTAGGTTCTCTGATACTCGGGCTGTCTCCGGTTTATCCGTTGCTGCTGGCCGGAATCGCCATCGTCGCCATATCCCACTCCATCTGGCACCTACCCGCCTCAGCATCCCTGTCCTACCACTTCTCCCAACGGCGGGCCATGGCCTTGTCTTTCCACGGAGTGGGCGGCAGCATCGGCGACGTGGCCGGACCCGTTGCGACCGGTTCGCTCTTGTTGGTATTGGGCTGGCAAGGGATCCTCAGCATATACGCGATAGCTCCGTTCTTCCTGGCATTCATGGCGGTTTGGGCATTTCGCGGCATCGGCGGACCCGACACAGACACCGGCGCCACAGATTTCGATAGGAGGAAAGAGGCCACCAAGAGGTTGCTCCGCAATCGTGCCATGTGGGGTATCATCGCCGTGCGAGGCCTCCGGTCCATGTGCCTTGTAGCCCTGGTTACAATATTGCCCCTGTATTTAGCCAACGACCTGGGGATGAGTCCGTTTCTCAGGGGCGTTCACATAGGCTTGCTGATCGCGATAGGGCTGATCGCCAAGCCGATGATGGGGTACCTGTCTGACCGCGTCGGCCGGAAGCAGGTGCTGGTGCCGGGCTTGATTTGGTCATGCGCCATCTCGCTGCTGCTGGCCGGATTCAGTGAAGGGATCTCCCTCACCGTCCTGATCGCTTTGTTGGGCCTTTTCTTGTACCCGGACCAACCAATATTGACCGCCGCCACCCTGGAGATCGTAGGGCGGGAAGTGGCCACCACCGCCCTGGGCATCGTCGCCTTCTTCAGTTTCTTGATGGCCGCCGTGTCTCCCCTGATCGCCGCTTCGCTGTACGAAGCCCTGGGACTGGACGCCGCACTTTACTACGTGGCCGCCCTATTCGCCGCCGCCGCCGTCATACTTGCCCTGGTGCCTCTGACCGCGAAGGGAGCTTCTCCGCTCCAAGATTAGCGCCCTCCTCCGTTAAGACATCCGTCTTGCCGGTGGTATAATCCTGCCAAAATCGGCGTCAGGAGAAAGGCGGCATGAAACGGGCGGTTGAGTTCTATAGCGAAGGGTTCAAGCTTGTCGGCGACATCTACGTTCCCGACGGTCTACCATCCGGCGAACAGCGCGCGGCGGTGCTGCTGTGTCACGGCTACACCGGCGTCAAGGACCTCTACCTGCCGGACAACGCCAAAACCCTCAACGACGCCGGTTACGTGGTCATGACCTTCGACTACAAGGGATGGGGCGAAAGCGAGGGCACCCGCAGCCGTCTGGCCCCCTACAGCCGCGTCGCCGACGTCCAGGCCGCCATGACTTATCTGGGTATGCAACCGGAGGCGGACGCCGACCGGATCGGCCTCTACGGCACCAGCTACGGCGGCGCCACCGTTTCCTGGACCGGCGCGGTCGACCAGCGAGCCAAGTGCATCGTCAGCGTGGTGGGCATCGGCCACGGCGCCCGGTGGATGAGCCGGGTCCGCCGAGTGGACGAGTGGTTCGACCTCCAGGAGCGCTCTAAAGAAGACCGGGAGAAACGGGCCAGCACCGGGGAATCGGAATACGTAGACCGCAGCGAGATCCTGCTTCCCGACCGGCAATCGGCCGAACTAGCTGCGGCGGCCCGGCGCAACAACCCGGCGGCCGTAGGCACCATCCCCCTGGAGTACGTGGACGACACCATCGGCTTCAACCCCGAATGGATCGTGGACAAGATCTCACCCCGCCCCATCCTCTTCATAACCAGCGACAACGACCGTCTGGTCCTCCCCGAAGAATCGGAGCAACTCTACGCCCACGCCGGCGACCCTAAAAAGCTAGTGGTCCTCAAAGGCTACGGCCACTACGAAGTCTATTCAGAACCCGCCTTCAGCGAGGTAATGGCGGCTACTTTGGAATGGTACGGGGTGTATTTGTAGGGGCGGTTTCAATCTCCGCACACCGGCGTGAATTGCAAGGAGCATATAATCGAACTTGACCACGCGGCAGGGACTTCAAGCCTCGTAAATATCGATAATCGGTACCTCCCGCATATAAACCTGCACTTAAATGGACGAGTACATTCTTTGTATCGCATGTGAGGCTCACCGCCCTACACAATTTCGGGATTGTAGTGGATCAAGAATTCCCTCATTTGTTTCACGCGGCGTTTTAACTTCTTGAGTTCCTCTTGGTTTCCTCGTAAGGCTTTAAGGCTCCGGCGATAACATCTAACCAGGCTGCGTCTAGCATTGAAGTCTGCGTGAATAAAGGTCCTGTGCGCCCAATTTATGCAGTATGGCATTTCTTCCGAGTCACGTAATGGAACCAATGGCCGAACGATATAGCCCGGATGTTCGGCGAGGGCACGAGTAAATTGAGGAAGAGCTACAAGGGAGTCGTGCATACTCAACGCCAACCAATCTTGCCTCCCCTCAAGACGGTAAACGTCAATCAATGCCTGGCCTACATAGGCGTTCGCTTCAGGGTCCACATAAAACTCCCCATAGGCGATTGCTCCTCGAATCATCCTAGAAGGGCCACAGATTACGGCGTTCATGAATTCACCGCAAACTGCAAGCATGGTCTTAAGGCAATCGTAAGAATCATCCCGCGAGAAGAAAACGATAGAATCCGAAAACGTAACGTACCCCAGGTCAGATTCTGGTACATCCACTGACATATCGGGATTAACCACACTCCCAGGTAGGCTTGCGCGGACCATCAGATTCAGGAACCCCCGAACGTAGGTAAATACCTCCATGGAACCAGCGGTTTCCACCCAAGAGCCAAACCCTAGGATATCGAAAAAAGCAACGAATCTTTTCCCGTTGTCTAAAAGCATCCTACGAAAAATCCCTACCAACGGCTTTGCCGGATCTCTTACAACACGTTTGCCCGATGACCAAGATTGTTCCATACCGGCCCTTCGGCCGAAAGCCAAAGAATTACGGTAGCCTAAACCACAGCAATAGCCTCAATCTCAATCAGCATGTCCGGGTTTACCAGGGAGCGGACTTCAACCATGGTGCTGGCCGGATAGTCGCTCTTGAAGTACTCGGCGCGGGCGGCGTGAATCTGGTCGTAGTGCTCCACCACGTTGGTCACGAACACGGTCACTTTGACCACATCGTCCATGGTGGCGCCGGCGGTTGCCAGCACTGACTTAACGTTCTCCAATACCTGTATTGTCTGGGCGAAGATGTCCCCTTTGCCCACTAGTTCGCCTTGAGCGTTGCGGGCGACTTGGCCGGAAACGAATACCATATTCCCCGCCGGGACCTGTATGCCATGGGACATGATGCCCGCAGAGGTGATCAGTGTTGGGCTTTTCAGTACGGTCTTAGCCATCTTATATTCTCCTCTTTCCGGGCCTGGAGCCCGTTTCGTGGCCCGAGTATATGTAATTCCCGGTTGCCGCGCCACCGAGAGGCAATGTCGCAGACGCGGTTGCCGGGTCGGGGCTTGGCGTTGCGCAGACGTGCTCTGGATCCCCCGTCCGCGGAAGGGCCGGGATGACGGAGACCTACAGGATGTACGATCTGCTCCATGCTGAACGATGGCACCCGGTTAGGGCATGCTGCTAAACTTGGGCCATATATCACTCAACCGCATCGCCAATCGAGGGAAACATGACCCGACCAAATGAAAGCGATCAGGCCCCCGGCGAAGTTTGGCCCATCATACGGGCCCAGCCTCGAAGTTTCTTCAAGGCCCCCTTGTGCACCGATCTGGACGATTTAGACGCCGACGTGGCAATCATCGGTGTTCCCTTCGACCAGGGCACCTTTGGCCGGCCCGGCGCGCGCTTCGGACCCGACGCAATCCGGGACGCTCCCAGGGGATACAACTATTCGGACCCCTTCGGGGCTCAGACTCCGGCGGAGGGGCTCTTCGACATCGACATTGAGGACGAGTTGCTGCGGGGCGTGACGATGGCCGACTGCGGCAACCTCACGATCGTGCCTTCGGAGGTGGTGGAGAACTTTGGGAAGCTGACTGCTGTCGTTGAAAAGGTGGTGGAACGGGGCTCATTTCCCGTGGTGGTGGGCGGCGACCACGCCATCACCTTCCCGGTGGTCCGGGGGCTGGGAAAGTTTACGCCCTTGAACATCGTTCACTTCGACGCCCACCTCGACTACACCCACGACGTCCAAGGCGTGCTATACACCCACGGCAGCCCCATCCGCCGATGCCGGGAGTTGCCCTTCGTGGACCACATCACCTCGGCCGGCATCCGGGCGGCCCGGCGGAAGCCTTACGAAGAAGCAAAGCAGGACGGCACCCTGATCATCACCACCAACCGGTTCCGGGAACTGGGACCCAAAGGAGTGGCGGAGCTTATTCCCCAGGGCGAAAACCTCTACATCACCTTTGATATCGACGTGATGGACCCCAGCCAAGCCCCCGGCACGGGAACTCCGGAGACCGGTGGGTTGTTTTACCATGAGGCCCGGGAGTGTCTCACCGCCCTGGTGACTCGTTCCAATTTGGTAGCTTTCGACATGGTGGAGGTGGCCCCGCCCTACGATGCGTCAGAGGTGACCATCGGCTTGGCGGCTCGGCTTATCGTGGATATTCTGGCCGCCCGGTTCCCTTCGAAATAACCCAGCGGGACGGGCGGCTTCAGATCATGAAGTTCAGATTTTCCACGATTGATTCCCCCAACGCCCGGTCCCCTTGGATGGATATCCGCTCCGTGTCCAGAACTGTCCGTGGCTCCCAACGCCCGCAGGCCAGGCAAGCGAACGTCTCCAGGTCCATGCTGAGACTTACGGTCGGTGGAACCGGTAACGAAGGGAGCAAGCTGGCCCGCTTTCCTTCCATGGCCACGGCGAACACGCGGCCGGCTAACCCGCTGACGTTGATCACCACCCCTGTTCCGTCTTCCGGCTGGACCTTTCTCCCCACCACGTAGGGCATCGCCATGACCATACGGTCCATGGCGTGGCGGGCTACCGCACCATCCATGTGTCCGGGCTGTCCGACCGCCCGGCGGACGTCCTGCTCGTGCACCCAAGCATCGAAGATCCTGATGGCTAGCAATTCGCGAACGGGCGCCCGCCCGATGGGGGTATCGGTTTCCTCGTCAAAATCGCTTTCGGTCATTGCTCGGAGGATAGCCAGCCTCTCCTCGGTCACCTCTTGAAACTCTTCCAAGACTTGGCTGCCGTATCGAGAGCGCCGGAAATCCACCAGCACTTCGTTTCGCTGTCCGGAGTCGTTCTTAACGTGGCCGGTATCCTCGGGCACGTGCTCCGGCAGCGGCCTTCCCAACAAGCGGCACTCGCTGCCTACCAGGTGCGAGAGTTGGTCCTGAACGGACCAACCGGGGCAGTCCGTCGGCGTCCCCCACTCTCTATCCTCGAAATTCGAGCACAGACCTTCAAAGGACCGCCAAACGGCCTCCATATTGTCCACGGTTTCCTGGTCGTTCATAAACACCGCCGAGGTTGTTGTCTTGTCCCTTCAATCTGCATTTGATCCCAGATGCTTCACACCCATCCCCTCGTCCTTCTCCCGAAGGATCAAGGCAGTCTCTAACCTTCCCCCATCGAGGGAGAAGGGATCTGTCCTCGCCCCTTTTATGAGGGAGAGTTAGAGAGGGGGTGCGTCGGGTCAGCCCCTTTCACCCTAATGGCGCCACGAATAATCCAAAGGCTACCCCGCCTTCCCTTCCTGCTCCTTGCGCATGGACTCACGCCTGGTGATCAGCCGGATCGCCTCGTCGGCGCCCATCCGGCCCACGGGACCCGACGCGTATATCGACCCCAGGACAACTCCGCCGCGGCCAATAAGGAATTCTGAGGGCTGGATGTAGCCGCCCCGGTCCTCGGACCACCAGGCGCCGAAGTTGTCGGATTCCTCTTTGGTGACGCCATAGGCCATCTTGAAAGAGAATCCTTTGTCTACCATCTCTTGAGCGTGTTCTTTGTCATCCACGCTGGCGACTATGATAGTCGCCTCCAGTCCTTCCAACTCGCCCTTGGCTGCTTCCCATTCGGCTAACTGCCGAGCGCAATAGGGTCACCAAATACCGCGGTAAAACAGTAACGCCGTATATCGTGAGGGCGCCTCTTCGGGAAACTTGATCGTACTCCCGTCCAACAGATTCAACGTAAGTGACGGGAACCGGTCCGATTGTTGTAGTTTTCCGGCCATAATGCCTCCCAAGATTGGGTGTCGCTCCACCGGTGGCGTTGGGCCCGGATAACGCCGGAGTACCCAATAATACCCGGAAGACCGGCGCTGTCACAAGCCATCGATCGGAGGTAAGGATAGGATGCGCCGGTCATAGCAGCGATTCGGATAGCCATCATTGACGCTCAGAGAAGCCTGGAGTAAGCTCCCACCATCAAATTCGGGCCACACGGAGGCAAGCCATGAAACAGATAACCAGCAACGTCTTCGCGGAGACCGATGTCCGGGGTTGCAATTTCGGGTACGTCACCACCTCCGACGGCATCGTGATGATCGACAGCCCGCACAAGCCCAGCGACGCCCAGCGGCTCAAAGCCGAGATCGCCGGCAAGGGACAGCTTCGGTACATCATCAACACCGAGCCCCACGGCGACCATTGGACGGGGAATGCCTTCTTCGACGTTCCCGTCATCGCCCATGAAGGGGTGCGGACCCGGATGCTCAACACCGACCTGGCCGACCACGTCTCCCGGGTGGCGGCATTCGGCCCCGAAGAGCCTGCCCTGCTGGAAGGCTACCAGTTCAATTACCCGGTGATCACATTTAAGAATGGCATGACCATGCACGTGGGCGACCATACCTTCGAGATGATCCACATGCCCGGTCACACCCTCTACCAAGCCGCGATCTTGATAAAAGAAGAGGGTGTAGTGTTCACCAGCGACAACATCTTCCGCGGAGTACAAACCTGGCTCCACGAGGCCAATCCCGACCTGTGGCTAACGGCGTTGGACTCTTTGAGTAAGCTGGACGAGGAGATATTCGTGCCCGGCCACGGCGAACTTTGCGACAAAGGTTACCTGGACGAACAGGGCTCCTTTATCCTGGAATGGAAAGAGTACGTCAAGGGAGCCATCGATCAGGGAATCACCAGAGACCAAGCGGTGTCTAGTCTGACCAAGATGACCGACCGGTATCCCATGGACGTGGGGCAGGACGGCATGGCGCCTTTGGTCATGCGCATGAGCGCCGGAAACCTGTACGACTACCTAACCGGGGCCTGGCCCCCTCCGCCCGTACCCCCGCCCCCCACGCCTCGCAGGCAATAGGAGGCGCGGGTTTGGGCTGCGGCGGAAGTGTAGAAGCTTAAGAGACCGTAAAAATCCCTCTGCCTAGGCTTCGCATATCTGCTCGTGCTAATTTCTTGGTAAACACAGGGGCAGACTGTACAACTCTAATGCCTGCAGATGTCTTGCGACTGAATATACCGGCCTCTCAGCTGAGAGGAGTTCTTCCGGTATCTGGTATTGTAGGTCAAGTGATTTATTTCCAAGAGGAAGCAATGCTACTCTTCGCGGAAGGAAATTCTACGATCCGGGCCTATTCGATCCAGATAGGGATAGCCCCAATAAATTCCAACTCCAATTATACGCTGCCGTCGTTGTTGGGCCAAGAAATACTGCGAAATTGGCGAATGCGGCACGATCCCACGGCCGGAAGGCTTGAATTCACGGTCAAGTCCTCCGATTTCACTTTCCGGGGCAATCTCGCTACAGTTGCCAACAAGTTGGTTCTGTAGAGCCTTCGCTGTGCATCTACAACATCCTCCCATTATCTTTCCCCGGATCTCGCTCCCTTAAGGACGCCCCTACCTGCGTCCACATCGCTTGAAAGCCCAAAAGCCTACCGCCCCGAACCCCTCACCTGTACCTTTCCGGCACATACTCCTTGATGGCCGGGATCACCTCTTGAGCCAGAAGGTCGATGCACCGCATCGCCACATCGTGTTTCATGGGGCCTTCCCGTCCCCACAGCACCAAGTAAGCCGGGTCCACGATGTCGACGATTTCCTTTAACTTCCGAAAAACCGTCTCCGGATTTCCGGTGACTATCTGGTGAGTGGCGTGGGCCTGTTCGTAGTCCAGGCTGGGGCCACCGGGAGTAATGTCGGGGACGTTCCTGGTGGTCTCCCGTCGCGCCGCCCGGCCGCTTTGCTGCGCCGCCCGCGTCTGGTAGCCCGGTGGGGCCTGCCAATGGCGCGGCGCGGTTCCGAATGATGTGCCTTGCTGCCAGTAAAAGTTCTTGCCTTCTTCGTAGGCCTTTTCGTCACTGTCCGACACGTTCACCCTAACGGCGTAGCCCCGATTCTCCGAGGTCGGGGTATACCCCTCTTCGGCGGCTACCTTGTCGTAGAGCTCGTAGATCTCCGACACAAGGTCCAAGGGCGGAGCAAGGGCGATGTAGGGGTATCGATGCCGAGCTGCCCAGGTGACCGACTCCGGGCTGACCACGCCGGGGATCCAGATGGGCGGGTGGGGTTTCTGTAGGGGCATCATCCAGGGATTAACCACCCGGAACTGGTAATGCTTACCCTCCCAACGAAACGGGCCAGGCTCGGTCCATGCCTTGATTATCAGGTCATGAGCTTCGTCGAAACGCTCCCGGTTATATACGGGGTTGGTGTTGCTGGCAATGCTCTCTTGGCCGATGCCACGAACAAAGCCGCATACCACCCGGCCGCCGGAAATGCAGTCGATCATCGCCACTTCCTCGGCCACCCGCAGCGGGTTTTCGTGGATGGGCAGCACGTTTCCCAGGAAGCATATCTTTCCCTTCTTGGTCAACCGGGCCAGGACCGAGCCGATGACATTGATCGAAGGCATCATGGACAGGGGGTTATTGTGATGCTCGTTGATCATTACTCCGTCGAATCCCACTTCGGTGCAGTGCTGCAATTCTTCAAAGTACATGCCGTAGAGCTCGTTGGCCTTCTCGGCGCTGAAGAATTCGTTGGGGAACATCAGATTGTTGTAACCCCTCTGCAGCGCTTCTTCCTGGGGGTACGCTGAATACCCCATCTCGGTGAAGAACATCACTTCTTTAACCATGTGAGCCCCCCTGTTGCCCGGTCCGGCGGGCAGACTAGACTGGTGGCAGAAGTATGCATTCATGCCCCTTCGCCGTCAATCCCGCGGTTGACCCAGCTATAGGGGCGGGGCATACTTGGAACGGCAAGAAGAGTTCGGCTTTTCGCATTATTAGTTCTCTAGCACCCACCGGTGCAAGCATGCAATGCCTTGCCACCAAACACGGGTAGGAAACGTATGACAAGTCAACGTGAAACACTCGAACTGGAGCAGAATGACGTAGCGCTGCCGGATACGGGGCGTCCCGTCATTCGTGCCAACCGGGGAGTGATTTCCAGCGGCCATTACCTGACGTCCATGGCCGGCATGCGCATCCTCCTGAGCGGGGGCAACGCGTTCGACGCCTTGGTAGCCGCCGGGTTCGCCGCCGCCGTGGTTGAGCCCATCGCTTCCTACTCGCTGGCTGCCGAAGGGGTGTTCATGCTCTACCACCCCGCCAGCGGTGACCTTCTATCCCTCAGCGCCCAAGGTGTGGCGCCCGCCAAGGCAACCGTCGAGTATTACAAGTCCCAGGGAGTTGACCGGATTCCCACCGGCCCAGGGATGCAGGCGCCACTGTCGTTCACCGTTCCCGGAGTGGTGGACGGGTTTCTCACCCTGCTGGAAAAATACGGAACCAAATCCATAGAAGAAGTGTTGGTTTCGGCAATCGAGTATGCCGAGCAGGGCATCCCCCATTACGAGTACATGCTAGCCCGGCTCGGGTGGCCGGCCACGATGGAGCAGTTCCGAAACTACCCGCCGGGTGGTTCGGAGATCTTCTTCGACAACCAGCAAGTGCCGCTTCCCGGCTCACTATTGGTCCAACCCGGCCTGGCAGACGTCCTAAAAGGATTGGCGAATGCGGGGTCGAAGGATTGCAGCCGGCTGGAAGGGATACAAGCGGCCCGCCACGCTTTTTACCAGGGCGGCATCGCCAACACGATCGCGGAGTGTGTCCAAAGCGTGGGCGGAATCATGGACCTGGATGACCTGGCCAACTATCGCGCCCAGTTCGAAACGCCGGTGAAAGCCACATTCCGGGGTTACGAGATCCTGGGCCATGACTCCTGGACCCAGGGACCGGTGTTGATGCAGGCACTGAACATGCTGGACCGGTTCGACCTGCAGGCGATGGGGCACAACTCCCCCGCCTACATCCACACCGTAACTGAGGCTTTGAATCTTGCCTTTGCCGACCGGGAAGCCTATTACGGCGACCCCGCCTTCTCGACGGTCCCCATTGATGGGCTGCTATCCCCAGAATATGCTGCCCAACGGTCTCAGGAAATCGACCTGAATCGGGCTACCACCAGCATGCCCCCGGCCGGTGACCCGTGGCCTTACTCCAAGCAGGTCAAGGGCCAATCTGAAACTGCCTCAGAACCGGTGCTCAGCGGCGAAGCAGCGGCCGGCGGCGGCGGCGAAGACGGAACTACCCACGTGTCGGTGTTAGACCGGGAAGGAAACATGGTCTGCGGCACCATCAGCGGCGGCGCCTTCGCCAAGTCAGTATTCTTCCCCCAGATCGGCTGCGCCCTAAGCACCCGCATCGAAATGTTCAACTGCGAACCGGGACATCCCAACGTGGTGGAGCCCGGGAAGCGGCCCAGAACCACCCTGATCAATTACATCGTCACCAAAGACGGCAGCCCGGTTATGACCATCGGCTGCCCGGGCGGCGACGACCAGGCCCAGGCGAATCTACAGATACTACTGAATGTAGTCGTGTTTGGAATGGACCCACAACAAGCGGTGGAAGCTCCCCGCTTCGCCAGTCAGAACTTCCCCAACTCCTTCTACCCCCACGTGTACAACCCGGGACTCTTGACCCTAGAGGACGCAATACCCCTGGCAACGGCCCAAGCCCTCCATGCCATGGGCCACAATGTCCAGAGAACAATCAACTGCGGCATGGGTGCAACGGTCTCCCGCCGCGACCCAGAAACCGGCGCCCTAAGCACCGGAGCCGACCCCAGAAGAGCCTGCTACGCCATGGGCTGGTAGAACAAAAAACGCCCCCCTTTCGTAAAGGGGGGTTGGGGGGATTTCGTCCCTCCACCACAGAGTGACAAGGCCCCATCCAGTCCAGAATCCCCTACCCTAAATATCCAGAACCATATCCGCTTCGGATATCTGAATATCAAGCCCCAAGCGCTGCTCAACCTCGGCCAATTCCCTCCGAACCGTTGCTTCCCAGGCCGGGTTCATGTGGGCCACGATAATCTTTGGGATATACCCTTTCAGGTCTTTAAAGTCGTTCAGCGACTCTTCCAATAGATTCGGCGTTAAATGCCCGGCCACCGCCGCCCGGTCCGGGTCTCCGTTGCCAAAAGTAACCTCGGTGAGCAGAACGTTGGGATTAACATGGGGCCAAGCCTCGCTCAAACCTTTGCCCGTATCCCCGGTGTAAAACAACCTAGTGTCGCCGGATATTATCTGGAAACCCGCCGCCGGAACAGCATGATACACCGGCACTGCCATTGCCTTGTAGCCCAAGACATCAAATTCTTTGAAAAACTCCACGGTGTGCATGCGGAATACCGGTGTTTCGGGACTAGGGAATTCCAGGAAATTCGGGTACAAGGTTCCATCCAAGAGTTTCTCTGAAACGAACTTCACCGTGTCTTCGATGGCGTAAACGTCAACTGTCTTCCCGCTGTTAAGCAGGCTGATCCCCAAAGGTAGCAGGTCGCGTACATGGTCAAAATGGCGGTGGGAAAGAATAACGGCGCGGATGCCCGCTTGCTCTTCGAAACTCAGCGACCTGGTAAGCCCCCCGGCGTCTAGGACCAACACCTTGTCGATGAGGTGAGACTCCAAACGGGTGGTCTTGCTCTCCGCGTTGTGAGCGCCTAAGATTCGCAGCTCCATGAATCACTCCCAAGTGTTGATCCAATCAGGCCAGTTACTGGAACGGGGCCGCTGGTTCGATAGGGCGATTTGCCAACTCACAATGGCAGAGGCACATAATACCTGCCGTACCTCAGGGTGACAAGGAACGCCCGCCTCTCCAACGGCAAAACCCAGGGGTATGGGTTACCGACTCTTAAGTAAAACCAACGGCTATATTGACAAGGCCGAAGCCAGAATTTATGGTAGCCTCGTCCTCCCAGTATATAGTAACGTAACGATAATCACTTTCGGCTTTCAGTAACTTAGGTGACACCGTTTCAGATATCTGACCACAACACAGCGCTGACCCACCCGAGAGACCCCAGCGTCTCAGTGAGAAGGAGATAGATCCGATGGCTAAGCAAGCTAAACCCACTCTCCCCAGCGGACTCGATAGAGGGGATCTGACCTACGCCTTCACCAGTTCGCCAACCACCGCGCACTTGGCCTCGGAATTAACTTCCAGGGACGGGATAAGGCCCATCGCCTACAAGTGGGCGGACCAGAGCCAAGAGGTTCAAGACCTAATCACCAAAGTTTGGAAGCTGGAAGAGTTGTCCTCGGACGATCTCGACAAGCTCCCCTACGAAGAGTACTCCCGCTACCTCTTCGACCCCCGCCGCCGATTCGACAAACCGGAAGCCCTGGACGGGATACGCGTCCTGGAAGTTTGCCGTCCCGACTGGTCGGTCTTCGGACTTCAGTTCTGCGGCTCGCTTCTTGCCGAGCACGGCGCCGAGGTCATTAAAATCGAAGACCCAGCCAAGGGCGACGCGATGCGGTGGGCAGGACCGCCGCCGGATCAAGGCGGTGCTATGAAAGCTGAGGGGGAAAACTGGCCGCCCCACGGTACTTCGTTGGCCGGCTTCTGCGAGAACCGCAACAAATACTCGGTCACCTTGGACATCACAAGCCCCCAAGGCCGGGAGATGTTCAAGGACCTAGCCCGCAACGTGGACGTTGTCATAGAGAACTACGACCCCGGTTTCCTGGACTCTCTGGGCATCGGCTACCGGCAACTCCGCAAGATCAACCCCCGATTGGTATATTGCGGCATCACCGGCTTCGGCCAGTTTGGCGAAGAGTCGGAAAGGAAGGGCTTCGAAACCGCTACTCAAGCCATGAGTACCCTTTCTTCGTTCACCGGCGCCATCCGCTACGACGCCGACTCGGCCGAAGAGGCCCAAGAGGGCTCCACTCCCACGCGCGTAGGCTGGCCCATCGGAGCGATCTCCGGAGGGCTGGGGGGCGCCATCGCCATCTGCGGCGCTTTGTTATACCGGAAACGCAAATCTGGCAAAGGCCAGATGATCGACGTGTCGTCATACGGTCTAATGATGCGGTCTTCCGATTGCAGCTTCTCCTGGTACAGCTCAACCAAGGAGATCCGCGGACCGTACGGTAACTGGGACATGTCCTTGTGTCCCTACGGCCTGCACCGAACCAAGGACGACCGCTACGTCGTTGTCGCCGGCGTCGGGCGGCTTTGGTGGGCCATCTGCGACGCCATCGGCACCGAAAACAGCGATATCCTGAAAAACGCCTTTGCCGAAAACAGCATCCGCATCCTCTGGACCCCCCAGCAGCAGATCAACGAAGAGATCGACCAGTGGACGGCCCAGCTCACCGCCCGGGAACTGGACCAGATCGGGATCGACGGAGGGTTTGCGGCCGGCGCCGCCCAAAACATCGCTGAGATCTGCGCCAGCCCCCACTTCGTGGACCGGGCTAGCATCCTTGAGGTGGAAGACCCACTGTACGGCAAAGTCCTGATCCAAGGCACACGGCCTAGCTTCAGCGGCTCTCCGGGACGCATCAAGTGGGTGTCCAGGCCCATGGGCTGGGACAACGAAACTATCCTGAAACGCTATTGCGGCCTATCGCGGGACGACCTGGCGCGGCTGGAAAAGGACGGCATCGTCAGCCATAAGGGTGGTTCGCCTAACCTGATCACATTGCAGAGAACCCCGGTGTCTAGCAACGGTCACCACGTCAGTTCGGACCAGTCCCTGGTGGCCCGGGCCAGAAACGGCGAGGAATTGACCGAGGCCGAAGAGGATTCCCTTTCTTACGATGATTTCTGCCGCTACATCTACGACCAGAAGACCGTCAGCAAGAAACCCAAGATGCTGGACGGCATGCGCCTTATTGACTTCACCACCATGATCCTGGGCCCCTTCCAGTGCGCCATGCTGGGTGAATTGGGCATGGAAATCATCAAGCTCGAGTTTCCCGGCCGCGGCGACGCCATGCGCTACTCCGGACCACCCGAGGACCAAGGGGGGTTCCTACGATGGACCGAGGAAGCCAGCGGCACGAAAGCCGAAGGCATCCTGGGAGAAGGCGTGACCGAAGAGGTCTTGCCCTCCACCGGCTCCGGCCTGGGATGGCTGGATTGCGCCCGGAATAAGATTCACGTGTCCCTGGATGTCCACCCCGGACCGGGCGCGGATATTCTGAAGAACCTGGTAAAGAAATCCGACGTTCTGGTGGAAAACGTCCGAGGCGGTACCATGGATGCCTGGGGCATCGGCTACCGGCAACTGTCCAAGATCAATCCAAAATTGATCTACGCCGCATCCAACGGGCCGGGGCAATGGGGCCGCGACGACCTGCCCCGCGCCTCCTACGACATCCTAGCCCAGGCAATGGGCGGAAGTGTCTACATAACCGGCCACCCCGACGGCGAGCAATTGAAAGTCCCCATATGGGTCGCCGACTATTTTGGCGGCGCCACGGCGACGTTGGGAATACTGATTTCCCTACTGTTCCGGGAAAAGAGTGGTGAGGGCCAGATGGTGGAGAACTCCCAGTTGGAAGCCATCACCCGGTTCCTTGGCCCCGGAATCACCTGGTACGGCAAGACCGGCAACATCCAAGAACGGTATGGCAACCGGCACCTCTGGGTTTGCCCCGACGGCATCGTCAAAGCAAGCGACGGCTACGTGGCCATCGGCGCCGACGACAATGCCTGCGTTTCCCTGTGGCAGTGCATCGGGAGCAAGGCGGACGGACTGGCGGACAAGTACCCAACCAACGTCGACCGGGTAAGTGAATCCGCCCAGGACGAGATCTACGGAGTCATAGAGGAGTGGGCCGCTGGGAAAACCGTGGCGGAGATCGAGTCGCTGGCCAAGCGGCACGGGTTCGGCGCGTGTCCCGTCAAAAACTCGGAAGACGCCTGTTCCCAGATCCACTACGAGGAAAGGGGAGAGATCCAGCAGATCAACGACCCCTGGTACGGCAGCCTAAAGACCCAGGGACCGGTACCTCTGTACTCGGGCACGCCGGGTTACATCGAAGTAGCGGGCAAGCCGATCGGGTGGGATACCGAGGACGTGCTCCGAAGGTTCTGCGGATTCACCTCCGAGCGAATCAAAGAGCTAGAAGAGCTTCACGTTATAGGCAAAGTGGCTGGAGCCGAGAACCTACGGGACTGGTGGTAGGCGACTGCTACGCCCATATCAACGGGGGACCCAAGATCCCTTCCCCCTCGATGGGGGAAGGTTAGGATGGGGGTGACGGCGGTGCGGCGGCGCCACTGCCCATGATTAAGAAGACCGCTTCTCCCCCTCAACGGGGGAGAGTTAGAGTGGGGGTGATGACGGTACGCCGCCACCACTACCCATGATTAGGAAGGCCGCTCCTTCCGCTCAATCTCTCGTTCCGCAGCTTTGTTGCGTAACACGCGGCCTTTGTCCGGTGTGTCGTCTTTAACAAGGCCGTGCATTTGCAAGCCTTCGTGGTCTGACGGTAAGTGTTCAGTTATGGGGACTCCGTCCTCATTAACGAACAGTAGTCAATGGCAATATTTGTAGATATGCATGTCGTCGCAGGGACAGATCCACGTCCGGTGTTTGACTTCCTCGTTCTTGTCCGGGTAGAAACGGCACGGACACAAGGGCTTGCCGAGTTCATCGGCGTGCCGGGCCAATCCCAGGATGACGTCCTCTGCGACCTCTTCTATCGGATGCGTGAAAGTGCCCGATTTCTCGGTAAACTTCTCGACCATGTTGCGAATCTTCGCCACAGCTTTTTCACTAGGATCTGGAAGAGGCATATCTAGACTCCTTACAGCCCATGGATACCGGCGACTCGCGGCTGGTGCGTTTCAAATGCCGATATAGGGCAGGAATGTAAACCAACCAGCGGAGAGTAAGAGACGGAGATTAAGATACCAGATTGGGGCCCAAGCCGCCGAGTTATTAACCGTCTATAACCCAAGTCCTCTGGCAGTGGTGCGTAACGCTTAGTATACACCACCGCAACGAGGGTCCATGCACGGTACCGGCTTGCATCATATCGCGACGCCGTCCGAAACAGCGGACGCACCGCTGGTCAGGTATTTGTGCCCGGCGAACTCAGTTACAGATCTCTCTGACAAAGTCCCAGCTACCGCCCTGGAAAGAACACGCAAGGGCCTCCGCCTGCTTCAAAGTCTTTTGCAATTCCTGGTCACTTATCCCTTGACCCAGTTGTTCTTGCAGACCGGCGATGGTCTCATCACCCAGAGCAGAACTGATCTTTTCGATGTCTTCCTGAGTTAAGTCCTGGGGCAAGTCTTGGCCATAGGCCGGTAGCAACGGAATAATCGTAGACGGCACGCCCTGCTCTGCCGGTTCATCGCTCTTGAACTTATCCAGAACTCCTAAGACGCCCTGTATCGCCAGGATCAAAGCGAAAGCCGAGACCGCCATTATTACGAGATTGGTTACCTTTTTGCCGCTCATTTCTCCACGAAAAAGCCCCGGTTTACCACCGGGGCATCATTATCAGGTTGGATCCCAGGTTAACCCGGCCTACTTTGCGATTGTACCAGCAACGATACCGGCGAGGATAGCCAGAATTCCAACAACCGACAGCAACTCGATCACGCCGATCTTTCCAAGGCTCCAGAATCCCGGCTGCGGAAGGGACTGCTGAGTTTCGTCCTCAATATACCCAACCCTCATAATCATCAACCCTCTGTAAGTCTATATTTCCGTCAGGGCAGGAATCTACCCTGATATCTTGCTCCGTCGCAGAATCCCTGACATCACCCTTTGGGGTGATAATGGTGGTGACAAAATGGCTAGCCCTTTACGCCGGACGATGCCGTTGAATATCGGACGGCTATCCCGACCGGAATGGCTCATTACCGTTCAGTGGCGGTTAATAACGTGGCGTTACCCTATGATAGTATGGAGCAGTGTAGGGATTGCGCAGAGACCGCAGCTCACACTCCGAAGAACCCACACCTTCTCGCGGAAACGGGGCGATGACTTTATTTTCCAAACAATTCGCCGGTGAAACCAGGCAGATAACCGATCTGGTTATAGAGGTCCAGCGGAAGTCGGACGGTCTTATCAAATTGCTAGAAGACGTTGGGCCTCAAAGTGAAGAAGCAGATCTGAAATCCGCTATGCTAAACAGATTGACGGGGATCGAAGACACGCTCCGCGAGTTGACATTGCTGTGCCGGGAAGCTTCAGCTTAGGGTCACATCCGGGATCGGATCGAGGCTGGAATCGGTACGCAACCTGCTTGAGTATTTGATGATAAAAGTTAAGGCAGTGGTTGAACAGATCCGGAGTTGGGTCACCTCATGGGAAGGCGCGCCACAAACCTTGAAAGGCCGAATATTGGCGATAGCTGTCATTTGGCCTCTGTTCCTGATTCCCATCGTGCTGTACGGCTGGGTCCTGCCAACAGCCCAAGCCCGGGAAATAACCGCCACCTTCTTGATGATTCTGGTCATCGTGGGCGACATCGCGGTATTGAGCCTGGTGACCATAATGCTCCTCTTCGCGAAAGGAAACTTGTGTACAACGGAACCGCAGTCTCAACCCTAGGCGTTCCCACGCCACGCTCGTCGTGAGCTTGTCGAATCGCCGTGGCTGGCATTCGATCAGGTCGTATCATTTTACCGATATAGAAAAAACGGGGCCTGTATAAGCCCCGTTTGTAAAAGTTCTATGGGTTCGTGTTAGTGATCACACCCCATTGGCGATCCCCGCCTCTTCCAAAATAGCGGGAATCCCCTGCTTCTCCGCCTCGGTGAGTGAGCGCAGTGGACGGGACACCGTGTCGCTGTCCAAGATTCCCATGTGTTTCAAAGCCGACTTCATCCCCGAGAATGCGGCAGCATTCGGCCCTCCCCCTTTGGCCAACTGAGCGATCTTGCTGGCAGCGATCAGCTTGGCGTTGCACTCTTTAACCGTCTCCATGTCTCCGGCCTCGCCCGCCTCCCAGCCGCGGGACGCCGCGTTTGCCGCAAGATTGGCGATGGCAGGGATGACGCCGTGCGCTCCCAGCGCGGTCGATGTGGTGATACGGGAAACCGTTCCCAAGAACCGCAGCAGATTCAAACCGCCTTGCTCGCACAGCACGTTGAGTTGCGCGAACGCCTCTCCGGCCCCGGAACTGTCTTTGACTCCGACAACAGCTCCTTCGCTGGCTAGGGTTGCGATGGTGTTGGGTTCTACTACTGTTTTGACCGTCGGGGGAATATTGTAAACCCACAAGGGCAATCCCGACCGGTCGCTGATGTATCTGTAGTGGTCCAGCAACTCGTCTTGAGCGTTATTGTAGTAATACGGAGGCGTCACCGCGATAGCGTCTAGCTCCATCTCCTGCACGGCCAGGGCCAGTTCCAAAGACAGTTGGGTGCTGGGGCAAGAAATATTCCCGATGATTGGGACGCGGCCGGCAACTTCGTCCACCACTGTCTCCACGCTGACAAGACGCTGCTTATTGGACAAGTTGGCGAACTCTCCGGTGGTCCCGGAAACCCAGATGCCGTGGGCGCCGTTGTCGATCAGATAGTTGACCAACCTTCGCATGGAATTAGTGTCCACGGTTTCGTCAGAGTTCAGCGGTGTGAGGATCGGGACTATCACTCCCCGGATGTCCTTGCTTGCCATGATGTCTCCCTGCTTATTTGTAGTCTTGGTAGCCAACATTTTTGGCCGACCCATTGTCGCACTAATCTTTACCGGATGCGAGTCGCTCGGCGCGAGACACCGTCCCCAAGCTCAATAACTCTTGTACCTCCCGACGGGCAGGAGTAGCATGGACCCACCTCTTGGGGCCAGGCTTAATGGCCAGTGCCGGATCGATGAGATTCCCGGCGGGACGGCCCTTCGACAGGCTCAGGGCGAACGGAGATGAGGACTCCTACCGTTCGTGGTGAGCTTGTCGAACCACCACCTTACACAGTATTGAGGAGGCCCGCGTGAAGATCACCAATATCGAATCTTTCATCGTTGACGCCGGATGGCGGCCTTGGATATTCGTGAAAGTCGAGACCGATGAAGGAATCACCGGCTATGGCGAGTGCAGCGACCAAAGGACCCCGCATGGCGTGGTCGCCACGATCAAAGACCTGACGCCGGTGCTCATGGGCCAAGACCCAAGGCCTTTCGAGATGCGCTTCTGGGACATGATTCGAGCCACCCGGCAGAGCCCTGGGGGCATCGCCGCCAAGGCCATCGCCGGGATCGACTGCGCTCTGGTAGACATCAAGGCCAAGGCACTGGGCATCTCCGTAACCGAGTTGTTCGGCGGCCCCACCAGAGATACGGTACGTGTTTACTGGTCCCACTGCGGCACCTCCCGCGCAAGGGCCCACGAGCTGATCGGCGTGCCGCCCCTGCGCACCTTGGAAGACGTAGCCGACCTGGGACGAGAGGTGGTGCAGAAGGGGTTCACCGCCCTGAAGACCAACATCGTCATCCCCGGCGAGCCGGCCACGGTGTACGGCGGAGGCTTCGCCCTCGGCGGAGGCACCACCGATGGGACGATTTCCACCCCGGTCCTGCGCCACATCGAAAACTTGATCGGCACCTTCCGTGACGCCGTGGGACCCGATGTGGACATCAACCTAGACCTGAACTTCAACTTCAAGCCCGAAGCCTGCATGCGCATCGCCAAAGTGCTGGAGCAGTTCAACATGCTTTGGCTGGAGATAGACATGTACGACCCGGAGGCCATATTGCAGATCAAACAGTCCACCAGCACCAAGATATGCACCGGAGAAAACCTTTTCTACATGCGGGAGTTCCTGCCTTATTTCGAGTCTCGAGCGGCCGACGTGTTCATGATTGACGTCGCTTGGAACGGTTACAGCCAGTCCAAAAAGATCGGCGACCTGGCCGAGGTTTATCAACTAAACGTGGCGCCCCACAACTACTACAGCCATATGTCTACCTATATGTGCGCCAGCCTTTGCGCCACCCTGCCCAATGTCCGCATCATGGAGATAGACATCGACGACGTGCCCTGGAAGGACGACTTGGTAACCCAGCCGCCGGAGATCATCGACGGCTATATGACCGTCCCCAAGACCCCGGGTTGGGGCGCCGACCTGAACGAAAAGGAGTTGGTCAAACACCGTTGGGACAAGTGATCTAGCGACTAGACTCTCGTCTTCCCGGCAAAAGCCGGAATCCACGACAGACCACGCCCATCCACAGAAAAACGGAGGTGGCCGCCATGGCCGATCTTACCCACGATGAACTGCTAGCCTTGGCCCGCGCCGCCATGATGAAGATTCCCGAGGAGGACGTTGAGCATCTGACACTGCGCTTCAACGCGCTGATGGAATCGTTGGAGGTCTTGGACCAGTATCCGTTGGACGGGGAATTGGCTCTGCCCGCCCTGCCCCACCCTTTCCAACTGACTTCAAGCCAGCGGCCGGCGGGTTCGCCACCTTCGTTCGAGACAGAATCCAGTGACCCCCTGGCCTACAAGCCCATCACTGAGCTGGCCCACCTGATCCGCACCAAGCAGGTGTCTCCGGTAGAGCTGACCAACTTATATCTGGAACGCATAGACCAGTTTGACGGTCAACTCAAGTCCTATATCACGGTGCTCGCTGAAGATGCCCGGCGGGAGGCTGCGGCAGCGGAACAGGCCTTATCCGCAGGGGAAAAACTCGGCCCTTTACATGGGGTCCCCCTGGCCTTCAAAGACGAATTCTACACCAAAGACGTGCTAACAACCTGCGGATCTATCATCCTGTCCGAGTTCTTCCCGGACTATGACGCCACCGCCGTGGCCCGAACTCGCCAGGCGGGCGCGATCATGCTGGGGAAGTTGAACATGACCGAATGGGCCACTCCCCTTACGCTGGAGTTCCCCTTCGGTCACCCTCGCAACCCCTGGAACACGGACCATGACGCGGGCGGCTCCAGCACCGGCTCGGGCAGCGCCACCGCCGCGGCACTCTGCGCAGGCGCCCTGGGCGAGGACACCGGCGGCTCCATCCGCCGCCCGGCATCCCACAACAGTTGTGTGGGTCTGCGGCCGTCTTGGGGACGGGTCAGCATGTACGGCGTCATACCCGGCGTGTGGACCCAGGACACGGCCGGCCCGCTGGGGCGCACCGTTGCCGATTGTGCCCTGCTGATGAACGTGATCGCCGGCCATGATGCCAACGACCCCCTCTCGGCCAACCTGCCCGTTCCCGATTACCTGTCCGTCTTGGACGGCGACGTTAAGGGAATGCGCATCGGCGTTATAAAAGAAATGATGGAAGCAGACCACCTGCACCCGGAGGTGCAAGCCCGCGTAGCCGAGGCGTTGCGGCGTTTCGAGGGGTTGGGGGCAATCGTGGAGGAAGTATCCCTGACCATGGTCAAGCTGACCAACATCATCAGCGGCGCCGGGGGGGCCGACCGCACGGCACTACAATGGAAGAACCTGATGGAGAACCCACATCAGTACGACGTAGCTTCGCGCCGGTTCAATCTTTTGCCAGGATTGATTCCGGGGTCCATCTACCAACGGACCTTGCAACTACGCAGCCTGTACCGACGCCAAGTCCTAGACGCCTGCGAGCGGTACGATATTCTGGTTACGCCTTCCCAGCCCACACCGCCTCCCAGTATCGAAGACACCAAAAAGCCCCTGACATCTCGAGAGCAGGCGATGAACGACCTGAAAGCGTTCTCCTTCTCCAACGCCGCCGCCATCTCCGGGATACCCGCTATTTCGGTGCCTTGCGGCTTCACCGGGGATGGGCTACCCGTCGGCCTGCAGATCATGGCCAAGCGCTACGATGAGGAAACGGTCTTGCGCGCCGCCTTCGCCTACGAGCAGAACACCTCTTGGCACACCATGCGGCCGCCGGTGGGAGACGCCTAAGGCACAGCGTCGGCTAACCGCTTCCCCTGTAATCGTAAACCGGAATCCTATCGGTGCGTGATGAGATCTTCTCCCAGTTCCTGGCGAGCTTGTCGAAAGACGGACGCCGTGGACACTAAATCCCGATTCCCTCTATACTATCGCCTGCAATCTAGCCCGGAGGAGCACCAGAAGCTTATGAGCCTGTTGTTTACACCTATCACAATTCGAGGCGAGACCATCCCCAACCGGGTGTTTGTCTCGCCGATGTGCCAGTACTCGTCCGACACCGAGGATGGGCGCCCCGGCATCTGGCATACCATCCACTACGGCACCCGGGCGGTAGGCGGCGCGGGATTGGTAATGGTCGAGGCCACCGGCGTTCAAGCGGAGGGTCGAATCTCGCCCCGGGACTTGGGCATATGGTCGGACGCCCATGTCGATTCTTACCGGCCCATCGTCGACGCCATCAACAGCCGTGGCGCAACGCCGGCCATTCAGCTTGCCCATGCCGGCCGGAAAGCCTCCCATGACACGCCTTGGGCCGGAGGCGCAACTTTGGGCCTTGACCAAGGTGGATGGGAGGTTATGGCGCCCAGTCCCATAAGATTCCAGGATAACTACGCGGAGCCCAATGAGTTGTCCATCGAGGACATTGACGGGGTGGTAGCAGACTTCGCCAGCGCGGCGAGGCGGTCGGTGGACGCAGGTATGCGGGTGATTGAGCTGCACATGGCCCACGGCTATCTGGGATGCTCCTTCCTATCGCCCTTGTCCAACAAACGACAAGACCATTACGGCGGCTCCTTGGAGAATCGCGCCCGCTTCCCGCTGCAAGTCGTCAGGGCGGTCCGGGAGGACATCCCGGAATCAATGCCATTGTTCGTCCGAGTCTCCGCTACGGAGTACGTGGAAGGCAGTTGGAACATTGACGAATGCATCGAGCTTGCCAAGTGGCTCAAGGACGAAGGAGTCGACTTGATCGACTGCTCGTCGGGAGGCAACTCCCCCGATCAAGTCTTGAAGCCTTTCCCCGGATACCAGGTACAGTTCGCCTCCCGAATCAAGAAAGAAGCGGAGATTGCCACGGGAGCGGTAGGATTGATCACCCAATCGAAACAGGCTGAAGAGGTGTTGACTAACGGAGATGCCGACGTGGTTCTGCTGGGCCGGGAGTTGTTGCGCAGCCCTTATTGGCCCATCAACGCCCGGGCCGAGCTTGATGACGAGATCGGTTGGCCTTCCCAATACCTGCGAGGCCGAGAACTGGCCCAGTTTGCCCCGCCATCCCGGTAGCAAACCGGATCTCCTATTTCTTCCTTAATTTCATCTGAACCACCTCTTTCCCCAAAGTAGAGGGGCCGGGGCGAGGGTTAGGCGTGCTCAAAGAAGGCCGTGAAATTCTCCGTGCCGTTCCACCTGACCGACTTGGTTTCCTCGCCCACCAAGGATATGTCTCCCATGTCTTCCAGGAGTTCGATGTGGCTGATGGCTTCGGAGAACGCCATGCGGAAAAGTTGGTTGTCCAACGTCAAGTGGGGGAACAGCTTCCGGGTCACAGTGGCCAGGTCCAGGGACTCCTTCTTCACCATGTCTATAAGGTCCTGGCACCTGTCCCGGTGATGGTCCGCTATGACCAAAGCCCGGTCCAGGCCAATGGGGTTGAACTTGCCCCGGAAATAGGCCCGGTGGGCCGGCATGACGGTAATGTCGCTGCCTAGAGTGGCGACCCGTTTGAGGGACCTGATGAACGTCTTCAGTCCGTAGTAGCGGTTCTCGTATTGGTAGCCTTCCGGCAGTTCGTCCCGGAATATCTCATAGGTTAAGCTCACACTGGGATGAGGCGTTATCAGGGGGAGGATATGGTCGCCGGAGAATAAGACCCGGTTGTATAGGATGCACAACTCGTCGGGAGAGTGGCCCGGCGTGTAATAAAAAGTGAAATCCTCGGAAACAGTCCCGTCAACGACCGGATTGGTTAGCGAAAGCTTCTGGCTCAACTCCTGGTGGTCCTTTATCCTATCGTCCCACTCCGAGTCCTTGGACTCAGGGAGATCGATAAAACGCTGCCGCCAGTCGGTATCCGCGTCCCGGCGGCCTACGCCCAAAAGCTTGCCATAGACTTCGTGGGCCCAAAGCTCGGCGCCACTGCGGGCAACGACATCGAAGCAGTTGCCGTCATGGTCCAGGTGGCCGTGGGTAACCACAACCCGGTCCACCGCGCTCAAGGGATATCCAACGTATTGGAGACCTTCCTCCAGGTGTTGCACGGTACCGTTGCTACCGGTGTCCACCAGGGTCAGATGATCTCCTTCCACCACGTAAACCCAGGTGGGCCCCAGAGGACTATCCCAAGCTTGTGGCACACCTATACCATGAATCACGACCCCGTCGGGATAGGTGAATTTCACCACCATGCGATTGCCGGCGTCATCTCCGGATTTGATAATCTCGGGCTCCATGGGCACTCCTAGTTCAAGATACCAGGGTCATTCCAGACCCAAAATAACAAGTCCCACTGATTGTTACGAATTCCACCCCCATGGTAATCCCAGCGCCCAGACACTATCAAGGGGTAGCCGGGTTTCGATATTTCCGTGGCCGATTCGATCCCGTCCAAGAGTCAGCCGGCTGATTGCGGGCGCAAACTTATTTAGGTTGCCACCCGATTGTTTGATGTATCCGCAAGGGTATAATAATTAACAACCGTACCTAACGTGGACGATTCCAACGTTCTCTGGCCGGGCCTGATCTGGACAGATCTAGCATCCAGTCCAGCTCGATCGGGCTATGGCGTTCGATGATTTGACCCGAAGCAAAAAGGAAGAGCCATGAAGATCGGAGTTAGTGGCGTAGCATCCAGCCGGCATGGAGACATCGGCGTACTGGCCCGGAAGGCGGAGTCGTTAGGATTTGAATCCATCTGGCTACCTGAACATCCGGTCGTTCCGGTTAATCACAACACCAAATACCGGGGGACCGCCGATGGATCCATCCCGGAGTTCATGAGCCACCAGATCAACCCATTCATCGGCCTGACCTTTGCCGCCGCAGCCACCACAACTCTGAAACTGGGCACTGGCGTCTGCCTGGTAACCGAGCACAATCCCCTGGACCTAGCCAAGCAGATATCCACGCTGGACCACTATTCGGGGGGCCGGTTCATCTTCGGCATCGGCACCGGCTGGTTCCGCGAGGAAAGCGAAATAATGGGCGCGGACTTCGACCATCGTTGGACCCAGGCTCGGGAACACGTGCTCGCCATGAAGGAACTGTGGACCAAGGACACCGCCGAATTCCACGGCCGGTACGTCGACTTTCCTCAAGTCCGTTGCGAGCCCAAGCCCGCGCAAAAACCTCATCCCCCGGTAATGCTGGGAGGCAACGCCGCCAACGTTTTCAAACGTGTAGTGCAATGGGGCGACGGTTGGATGCCCACCGGCGCGACCCCCGAAGACATCGTTAAGGCTCGCGCCTCTCTTTCAGAGCTGGCCGAGGCGGCTGGACGGAATCCCAGTTCGATCAACATAACAGTGCATAGCCAACCAGCTGATAAAGACTTGATCGCCCAGTTTGAAAAGGCTGGAGCAGACCGGGTATTGATGCGGTTGGCGGGTTCGGACCAGGCGGAACTCCTGGCCGATCTGGAAGAGACGGCCCGAATAGTTCTTCGCTGAGCGACTTACTTACGCCGGCCGGCATCGTAGATTATGAATAAGAGCGCCCACGTTTACAGATGGCTCCTGCTGACCACCCTGTTGTTGTTGGAAGTGGTGGCTTGCAAACCGGCCTCGACCGTTTTCTTGGACTCCGGCCCCCTGGTTCCGGCGAAAGTAGTCAAGGTCATCGATGGGGACACCATCGAAGTTCGTATGGGTGACTCCGACTACCTGATCACCTACCTGGGAATCGACGCTCCCGAAACTCTAGGCAACGCCAAACCTGGCGACATCCTTGGAGACGGGTCCTTCGCGGCCAAAGCATCGCAACGCAACAAAGAGCTCGTGGGCGGCCAGACCGTCTACCTGGAAAGGGACGTGAGCGAGACCGATGGCCGGGATGGGTTGCTGAGATATGTCTGGCTGGAAGACGGTAAGATGGTCAACTCCGTGCTGGTGGCGGAAGGCTACGCCAGGGCCGCTAGCCTGCCTCCCGACACCTTGTATGCGGACCAACTCCTGGAGCTTGAGCAGGGGGCCCGCCGGAATCGTTTGGGCTTATGGGCTTTGATTCCTGAAGAAGAGTCAAAAACCGAGCCTGGTTCCTAGGCGTTTAATATTCTGGAGAGTGAAATGGTTTGAAACGGCACAATGCCGCGGTCGTCTCAACGGCGATCGCCCACATCCTGGCCTGGGTGGTTGTCATCGGGTTGGTATTTGGCCCTGTCTACCAGGGAGTATCTGTAACCGCATCGGCTCCTGGCGCCGCCGCCAACGAGCCCACCAAGACCACCGCCACGCTTATCGAAGTTAACGGATGGGGCGTGCTGCCGATACTGCTGGTCCCCGCCGCGCTAACTGGGTTGGCCTTGGTAACCATCCTAAAAACAAATTCCGGCCAAACCAGGCGCAGGGTGCTCGTGTGGGTCGCGTCAGTTCTACTCCTGGGGTTCTGCATCTTGGGAAGTTTCTCGATCGGAATATTTTACCTGCCGTCAGCCCTGCCCCTTGTATTTTCAAGCATCTTGGTCGCGCGAAGCCGGGTCAGGGCATCTAGGGCTGGTTAGGAGAAGGATGTGGGGCCATTGATCGTAGATGCCATCTGCTTTAGGCTACCAGCGGCATAACTCTTAGAGGTGAAATCTCATGCCCGGTGAAAAGCTATCCGTGGTGATCGGGATGCCGGAAGGCTATTGGAACCTGTTTGATGAAGAGACCACGGCGAGGCTTTTAGATCCACACCCAAACGTCGTCGTCGAAACCGCGAGGGACGCTGAACAATTCTTCGAAAAATTGCCCCGGGCCGACGGTGTGATGGTCGTTCGGTTTGGGATTCCCAAAGAGGTGCTGCACCAAGGCTCACGGCTCCGCTAGGTTCATTCTATCCCTGCGGGAACCGATGACTTGTTGACCCCAGAGCTTATCGCTGCTGAGCACGTCGCTAGAACAGCTTCAAAGGGACCTCATGCGCCACTGATAGCCGAGCATACGGTACTACTGATTTTATCGTTGGCAAGAGACATGCCTGCAATGGTTAAAGATCAGGAAGAGCATCGCTGGGTAAGGGACGACAGAGGTAATGTTCCTCGTGTATCAACCCAGATGCTTGGCAAAACGATAGCAATATTGGGTGTGGGTCAGATCGGCGAGAACCTGGCCCGGATGTGCAAAATTGGTTTCGGCATGAATGTATTGGGCATGTCCCGTACCACCCGCGATAGCAAGCACGTCGATCGCTACTTCGAACGGTCCGAACTCCACGAGGCATTGGGAGAAGCCGATGTGGTAGCCCTCTGCCTCGCGCTTACTCCATCAACCCGAGGGATTCTTGGCAAGGCAGAGTTTGAGGCTATGAAGCCTACGAGTTTCCTCATTAAGACGGCACGGGGCGGGTTGATAGACGAGGACGCTTCGGTTAATGCTATGAACACGGGCATGATTGGCGGCACAGCCCTGGACACCGTAGACGCTGAACCTCTATCAGAGAACAGTCCGCTTTGGGACTTGCCCAACACGATTATCACGCCTCATGTTGCGGCGTTTACCGACGGCGTAGCTAACGAAATGGCAATCTTCTGAATCGAAAACATCCGCCGGTTCGCTGATGGCGAGCCTCTCTTGGGTATCGTCCACCGCCATGAAGGCTATTAGCGACACCAAGGACTGGAGTGTCTCAATGTAGGTATCACCGGCTATTGAGACAAGGTCAGGCCAGGGCTTGGGAGGACGAGGCGTTCCGATATCCGAGGGACAATGGTCTAATCGTCCGCGCCTGAAAGTCCCACCACCGGCGCGAACCGTCTCTCGAATTCATCAGGGCTCATCTTGGCGGCCGTGGCGAGCCGGAGTTTCATATCCGGATCCGCCAAGTCTTCCTTCTCCAATCGAATCATGTAATCCCGGGCTACTTGGTAGCTTTCACTGTGTATATCCACCCGTCGGACGCGGGTACGTTTGGTGATTGGGTCACGTAGCTCTTCGAAAGGCATCACTTTGACTTGTCCATCCTCCAGACACACCAACCCGTCGTCTGCTCCCGTATTATCCGCGGACGCGGATAGCAAGACTCTTACCGCTCCGTGTCCCAACGTGCGGGTGTAATCAACGTCAAAGGGTATCGGAGAAGCCGATCTTAGCTCGTAGCCGATAGTCCTCTCCACTATGCCTAAAGCCTCCCCGCGTTCTTTGAAACGGCTCTGGATCTCGCGCTTGAGGAGCTTGTCCAACGGTATTTCGTCAAGGCGGATGTGCCCGTATTGGTCATAGTTAACCACTACACCCGGCAGATCGGCCAACTCTCTCGGATCGAGCTTCTCAGCGATACCTTCAGCGATGATGGCTAAGCCTCGCTCCCTTCCCATCACCCGGCGCTTTAAGATTGCCCCCTCTAACACATCGCACACTTGGCCAATCGTGATTCGGTCTGACGGGAACTCTTCAGCGATGATCGTGAGCGTGGCCCCGGCGGCCTTCCCCATTCCCAGGGCAAGATGCCCGGCTGAGCGGCCCATTGCGACAACGAAATACCACCGGTTGGTGGTACGAGAATCCTCCATCAGATTCAGCACCAGCCCGGTGCCCACATGCCGCGCCGTTTCATATCCGAAAGTAGGCATGTTGGCGGGCAAGGGTAAGTCGTTGTCGATCGTTTTGGGGACGTGGGCCACCCTTATAGCTCCGGACGCGACCCTGGAAACCTCCGAGGCGCTGAAAGCCGTGTCATCCCCCCCGATAGTCACAAGGTAGTTGATCCCCAGTTCCTTAAGCCCATGGACCACTCTTTGCAGGTGCTCTTCGTTGCGTGTTGGATTGGCCCTGGATGTACGCAGAATAGAACCACCCTGAAAGTGGATATTCGACACGTCGGGGATAGTAAGCCGGCATACGTCGTTAGTATTGCCCTCGATCAGACCGGCAAAACCGGCATAAATACCGATCACTTCAAGATTGGAATTTTGAGCCTCGATAGTTACGGCGCTGATGACGCTGTTGATGCCCGGAGCTGGCCCTCCGCCCACCAGAATGCCGAGACGCCGGGATCCGTTGTTCAAATTAACCATCTCTTTTGCAAACGCTTAACAACACATCGAAGGATTTGCTAACGTCATTCCCTCCGCTAATCGGAGGGAATGACGTTTTGATCTGTTGCGGATTTCTGAACTAAATGCGCTTTTCAGACAATTATATCAAGAATACAAGATATATTCCCGTGTGTAAGACTCCATAGGGCGGAATAATTTCCGTATTACGACATTTTATATCGGTCTAACCGGACAGATCGCCGAAACTACTCGGCGCCCTAGCTCCGGCGAGAATATGGTCGTTCCGGAACGGCGGCCGCGGGTTTATGTGGTGTTCCGCGGCTTGGTAAAGAACAACGCCTTGCCAGAGGGAACCTGGCAACTCTCCCGGCCCGTGCCAAAGGCCGCTGCGATTAATTATCGAGTCTCAATATGGGCCATGAGAATCAAGTTAAGCCTTTGTTTCATGTCCTATAAAAGGCAATCGGCGCGTTGGCATCAAAATCGGCTCAAAAACGGCCTTGCATATTGCTCAAACGTTATGTTAAGAGGATAGTAACTTTTGAAATAGCCGGGTGGCGGAATCGCACCCTACAGCCACTAAACTCAGAGCGCTTGAGGGTCACCTGAACGGGGGAAGGGGGACAACGTGTTTAAAAGAAAGCCTGTTGAGACCAACAATCAGAGTGGCGAGGTCTACGCCGTTGAAACCACCAACTTAACCAAGATATTCCAGCGGCGCTGGATAGCGGCCAACAGCATCAGCTTCAAGATTCCCAAAGGGTCCGTCTTTGGTCTGGTAGGGCCCAATGGAGCCGGCAAGAGCACTACCCTGCGCCTTATCCTTGGATTACTGCATCCCACCGCCGGAGAGGTTAAGGTGTTCGGCGAGACTATGAGCTTGTCCACCGGCCACCTGCGCCGCCGCATAGGATACCTGCCCCAGGGCGAGCACTATCCCAAGAACCTGACCCCCATCAACTACCTTGAGTTGGTGGGCAAGCTACGTGGGATGCCCCGCAAGGAGTGCCACCGCCGCATCTCGTCGCTGCTCCACGCCGTGGATCTATTGGGCGCCGCATCGACTCGAATCGGCAACCTTTCGGCCGGCATGACCACCCGCATGGCCATCGCCGCCTCCATGGTCAACGAGCCGGACCTTCTGCTGTGGGATGAGCCCACCGCCGGCCTCGACCCCACGGGCCGCAAGTACGCCTTGGACCTGATCCAAGAACTGAAGAGCCAAGGTAAGACCATGATTATCTCCACCCACCTGCTACCCGACGCCGACAACGTATGCGACTACATCGGGGTGTTGAACCAAGGTAAGGTAGTCTTTTCTGGCTCAGTCCTGGAGATGAAGCAATTCGTGCGGGAAAACGTGGTGGACCTGGGACTTGCCGGGGACTTGAAAGGGTTCCTGGAAACCTTGTCTGCCGACCCTCAGGTCATCCGGTGGGAGCGTCTGAGCCCGGACGTCATCCGGGTCAACTTCAGCGACAACAAGGACTTCTCCCAACAGCTTAACCGGTTGATGGATCTGGTCTCCCGCTCATCGGTGGAACTACTGTCCATCCGCTCTGGCGGAGAGATCGAGGACGCATTCCTCAAGCGATTGGAGGCTGACCGGGCGAAGGGATTCAGCCGAGTCTTCGAGGACCAACCCTCCCCTCAAGACCAGGAAAGCCGGTCCACGATCACCAAGCCCGCCTACCCTCCGGCGGAGGAGCAAGTGAACGGAGCCCACGACGTGGCGGAGGGGCAAGCGAACGGAGCCCACGACGTAGCGGAGGAGC
>ENA-ORDI01000107-ORDI01000107.1-marine-metagenome-genome-assembly--contig:-NODE-107-length-56133-cov-7.417921_pt1 | contig 56133 bp, 41 predicted proteins | sample MGYA00248628_ERZ508525 | MGnify/ENA primary metagenome ERZ508525 (study PRJEB26195, sample SAMN05422138) | marine metagenome | isolation source: East of Porto Seguro, South Atlantic Ocean | place... | reverse complement strand
GATATTCCTTGCATACTTATGAAGGCCATAAAGGGAAGTTACCTCGCCACCACTATTTTCTTAACGCGACCCACTTGACCGCTTTCCAACCGGACTTTTCTGCCCTGTCTCGAAGGGATATTTTGAAGGCGGGACAACCCTGCTCCGACGAAATCCAAAACCAACTTGTCCCAAGTTTAACGACTGCTTGCCATCCGGTCTGGTGAGGACATGAATCGCCGTCCGTGGGGTACGGAAAGGACTTGGCTTTGAAGTGGCATTGTCAGAATAACACCGCCCACCGCCCACCGTAAATCAGGCCGGTGGTAGATATGGTGTATTGGATCGTGATGAGACAGCATTAATCAAAAGGGTCTTTACGGTCCCAGGTTTAGCGGCTCAAGCCTGAATCGACGGTACGGTTCTTAAGCTGTTAACCTCAATTTGGTTCCTGGTTGTATAGTTTGGTTTCCCAATATTAGCCCCGCTAATGCCGCTTGCAAGAGGAGTATGCCCTAGGTATATTCATCTGGATATATACCTGCATCGCTAACTTCATTTAATGACGGCGGCCCGGTAGATCCGCTGGAGACAAGGAGATGCCCATGTTCGACCTGCTGATAAAAGACGGCCGGGTAGTAGACGGCACCGGACAAACCTGGTTTCGGGCCGGCGTTGCCGTCTCCGGCGATACTGTCCAGATCATCCGTGGCGATACCTCGGCCGTGGAAGCGGCCCAGGTGATTGACGCTGGCGGGTCCGTGGTCTGCCCTGGATTCATCGACATGCACTCCCATTCGGACTTGATGTTGCTCAACAATCCCAAGCATGACGCCAAGATCCGCCAGGGCGTAACCACCGAGGCCCTGGGGATGGACGGCCTTTCCTATGCTCCCACGTCGCCGGCCAATCTGGAGCACCTGCTGACCTACTTGGCGGCGGTCAACGGCAAGCCGCCCCCAAATGTTCGGTGGGGTAGCGTCAAAGAGTTTTTGGACCTGCTGGATAACCGGGTGTCTTGTAACGTGGTCTACTTCGTCCCCCACGCTTCTATCCGAGTAGAGGCCATGGGATGGGAGGACCGGCTGCCCACGGAGCCCGAGCTGGCCCGGATGCAGGAGTTGGCCCGCCAAGGGATGCGGGACGGCGCTTTCGGCTTCTCCACCGGATTGACGTATCCTCCGGGAGCCTATAGCGATACCAACGAACTGGCGGCGGTTGCGCAAGCGGTGAGCGAGATGGGCGGATTTTACATGACCCACGCCAGGTATAGCCTAGGGGACCGGCTGCTCGACCCCTTTAAGGAAGCCATCGAGATCGGCCGCCGCAGCGGCGCTCCGGTGCACTTATCCCATTACCACAGCCCGGTGGACGGCATGGGGCAGCGGATGATTGACTTGGTGGATGAGGGCCGCGACTCGGGGATCGACGTTACATTCGACCAGTATCCCTACGCCGCGGCCAGTACCGTGGTCCACTCCTTGCTTCCTTACTGGGTCCATGCCGGGGGGCCGGAAGTGTTGTTGCAGAGGATCCAAGACCGGAGGGTCAGGGAAGAGATCGGTGAATCGGTCAACCCCATGTGGGGCCTGTCGCTGGACTACTACATTTTCAGCCACATCGGGTCGGCCAAGAACAAAGAGTGGGAGGGCCGGTCGCTGGTTGACCTGGCCCAGGCCAAGGGCAAGAAAATGGTGGACGCCATCTGCGACCTCTTGATCGAAGAGAACTTGGACGCGGCCTTCGTGGCCCGCACGGGAAATCCGGACAACATACGCACCATCGTCCGTCACCCGGCCCACATGGTGGGGTCCGACGGGCTGCTCACCGGGGATATGCCCAACCCCAGAAGCTACGGGACCTTCCCCTACGTTTTGGGCCAGTTCGTTCGGGAGGAAGGACTGCTGCGCTTGGAGGAGGCGGTGCGCAAGATGACCGCCATCCCGGCCCAACGCCTGGGACTGAGCGACCGGGGCGTCCTGCGTGACGGCATGAAAGCGGATATAGTAGTCTTCGACCCGGACCGGGTCCAGGCGAAGTCCACCTTCGAGCAGCCAAAACAGTACCCAGAAGGTATTGATTACGTGGTGGTCAACGGAAAGCTAGTGGTGGACAAGGGAGAGCACACCGGAGCCCTGCCGGGAAGAGCGCTTCGCAGCCAATAATAATCGAGCTTTCAGCGATCAGCCATCGGCTTTCAGCTTTGATACGGTTGCGGTATCGGCTTGTTTCCCCTGTCTGTTTCCGGCATAATCCATACCTGGCTGGTGGCTGGTGGCTGGTGGCTGGTGGCTGACCGCTGATAGCTGATAGCTCGTTCAATCGGAGGCAAACCATGGACTTCGAACCTACCTACACCCCTGAACAGGAAGACTTCCGGCAGGAAGTACGTATGTGGCTCGCGGAGAACGTATCTCCCGATATCGCTCATCCACCGGACTCGATCAACATAACGGAAGAGCAATACCAGTTGCGCCGAGGCTTGGGGCGTAAGCTGGGTGAGAAGGGCTGGCTGTGGGCCACGGCCCCCGAAGAGTACGGCGGCGGCGGCCTCTCCCTCGATCACGCTGTGGTGATTGAAGAGGAAGTTGACTCCTACAGTCTCACGATTCCGCCTTACTACGACTCGGGAGGAAGGCTGGGCGGGGCCTCCATCATGGTATGGGGGACTGACGAGCAGAAAGAGACCTTCTTGCCGCCCATCTTCCGGGGCGAAGTCCGCACCTGGCAACTGCTCACCGAACCCGAAGCGGGATCGGACCTTGCAAACGCCAAGATGTCCGCCGAGCGGGACGGTGATGAGTACGTCATCAACGGCCAGAAGATATACGTGGGCAGCTCTTTGGGCTGCGACTATATGTGGACCATCACCTGCACCGACAACGAGGCGCCCCGCCACCAAAACCTGGGCTGGTTCATGATTCCCGCTGACCTTCCCGGGATCACCATTCAACCCATGGAGCTATTGATTTCCGGGGGTGAGTCGGGAGCTGGCTCCGGAGTTAAGAACACGGTGTTCTTCGACAACGTCCGGGTTCCGGCATTCAACCTGATCGGCGGCGAAAACGAAGGATGGAAAGTCGCGACCACCCACTTGGAATTGGAGCACGGTACCGGTGGCCGTATCGGCCGAAACTGGCTGGTGGATCACCTCTTCGAATATTGCCGTGAGAACCAGCGAAACGGCCAACCGTTAACCAAGGACCCAGACGTTCGCGACAAGCTGATCGACATCTACGTAGAAGCCGAGATCGCCCGGTTATTCAACCTGAGAAATTATTGGATGCGCCACAGTAAGGCCGAGATAACCTATGAGGGTCCACAAGCTTCTTATTGGCGGAAGATGTCCGGCCTCCGCATGTCCCAATCGATCCTGGATATCCTGGGCCCTTCTGCCCTGACCTTTGATCCCCAATGGGGTGCTGCCGAAGGGCATATGGAAGCCCACCAAAGGTCGGCCATCGTAGCCATCCATCCCGGCGGAACGGCGGACATTCAGAAGCTGATTATGGCCCGGCGCATCGGAATCGGCCGGGAAGTCCGGGAACAGGCCGGAGCATTGGCATAACAGCTATCAGCCTTCAGCTTTCAGCAAGCAGGGACGATCCAAGCGCTGATTGCTGATAGCTGTGAACGCTGACAGCGCGACCGAAGGGAGTAATCATGGACTTGGCCCTCACCGAAGAACAGGAAATGTTGAAGACCGCGGTGCGCGGTTTTATCCAGGTGGAATATCCGAAAGAAACTCTTCTGGAGATGGCGGCGGAGGAGCAGCCCGTAACGGCGGAGCCTTGGCAAAGATTGGTGGCCACCGGATGGCTGGGCATCGCCATTCCCCAGGAATACGGCGGAGAGGGAGGTTCCTTCACCGACGCCGGAGTATTGTTCGAGGAATTGGGCCGTGGCCCGGTTCCTGGTCCCCACCTTTCATCCTGCGTTCTGGCAGCGTCGGCGATACTGGAGGGCGGTACCGAAGAGCAGAAGCAGGAGTGGTTACCCGCTTTGGCCCGGGGCGAGCGCATCTTGGTACCTGCGATGACCGAGGCGAGTTATAGCTGGGCCGAAGAGGACGTTCGGTCGACGGTCCGCCAGAACGGCGGCGGGTTACGGTTGGATGGAACCAAGGTCTACGTTTTCGACGCTGTTTCGGCTACCCATCTTCTATGCACCGCACGCTCTGAAGAGAGCAACGAAGTGGGCCTGGTTATCGTCCCGGTCACCGCTGATGGGGTGGAGATACGGTCTCTGCCGGGCTTCGCTTGGAATCTGGCCGAAGTCAAGCTGAACGATGTTTCCGTGGACCAGAACAGTCTGGTCGGGTCCTCATTCGTCGGGGGATGGGGTGCTCTTCAGCGGGCCATCGCCAGGACGATTCCCGTCATGTGCGCTTATCAGGTAGGGGCGTGCCAGTCGGTCTATGAAATGTCGGTGGACTACAGCCGCACCAGGATTCAGTTTGGCAGGCCGATCGGACGGTTCCAGCGGGTCGAGGATCACATCATCAACCTGGTAAACCAATTGGACGCCGCCCGGTGGACCACCTACGAAACTCTTTGGAAACTTGACTCCGGCAAACCGGCGACGGATAGCATCCATCTGGCGAAGGCCGTCGGTAGCGCCGCTTACTATCAAGCATGCAATTTCGCCCACGAAGTCCACGCCGGGGTGGGCAGTGTGACCGAATACGGATTGACCCTGCACACCACCGCGTCTCGGACCCTCTACCATTACCTGGGCGACCCGCAATTCCACCGCCGCCGGTTGGCTGACGCGCTGAGCCTTTAGCCTAAACCGCCCGAACGAATTAATTGCCTGCCGTTCGCTCTGAGCCTGCCGAAGGGCCTTCCACGTGGGGGCCGTGGTTCGACAAGCTCACCACGAACGAAATAAAAAGTTTACCGAGAACGGAAAAAATACTCACCAAGAACGTCACTGATTCAGGAATCGACGAACAAGATTCTCGGTGTGATTTTCTGTTAGCCGTTTAATCGGAATAATTCTTAGTTAAATCCCCTTCGGCCCAGTGTCCTAACCCCAGCGGCACTCTTGCTATACTAAGCCCAAGCGGCGCTGGCCCGTCGATGATAACCGATTCTGGCCACCAATCTTGCCACCGGAGGGCCTATGGAAGGTTTACCCGCTGCCAGGGTGAGCACCGGTCTCGACTGGCTGGACCGGCTATTGGGTGGAGGCCTGCCGGCCCAATCCCTGGTGGTTCTCGCCGGGGTTCCCGGCTCGGGCAAGTCCATATTGGCTTTCCACATCCTGGCCCAAGCGGCCCTAGAGAGTGGGAACGCCATGTTAGTAACCACCACCCATCAGCCCGTTTCCAAGATGCGTTCTCAATACAGCGGGCTTAGCTTTTTGGGGCCGACTGGTGTGTTCGACGCCCTGGATGTCTTGGAACGGGACACCGACATCGAAGGCGACACTTTGATCCGGTTGCTTAACACCACGTGAGCCGGATCCAAGATCACAAGGTCGGGGTGGCGGCGATAGACAGCTTCCGGGCTATCAGCGACGTTTCTCCCAACCGGGGCCAACTGTGGCGGTTCCTCGGTACCCTCAGCGCGCAACTGGTAGAGAACAATTGCCTGGAGCTCTTGGTCGGGGAGTATTCTCTTCCCCGCGACCTAGACCTGCCCGAACTGGCCATGGCCGACGTGGTGATTTACCTGGAAGTTGAGAGGTTGGTGGCGTCCGACCTGCGGACCCTTTGCATCTACAAGATGAGGGGAAGTAAATATGTGGAAGGCCGCCAGGCGTTCTACGTCAATGACGACGGGATCCAGTTCCTAGGCGCCTCAACGGAGCCGCTGGCGGTTGGCCCCATAGAAGAGGTGGAGCCCATCTGGCCGCCGGCCTAGGGGTTCTTCTTTCTCATTCCGATCCGCACCAGGGCCAATTCCTCGTACGAATAGTCCTCTCCCAACAATTCCCGCACCGGTGTCAGCAGCACTCCCTCGGTTTGCAGAAACGCGGCTTCGATCTTAGACAACCGCTCCGGCGATGGCATCAAGTGGTCGAGGACAATTTCTTCTCCGCCATCCACTAGTAGCACTACATGATTAACGATGGTGTTCTCGGTCAAGCCTCGGTGTTTTGCTATTTCACCGACCGACATTTTGCGCCCAACGAGTTCCTTGGTTTCGTTAAGGGTAGAGCTTGCCCGGTTGCTCCGGTGGTTCTTTTCTCTGGGGCGATATAGCGGCTGGACCGCATTCTCTTTTTCTGGGATCCCGTTGGCATGGGCGTACTCGATTATCACTTCCAAAAAAGGACCGCTGAATTGCTCCAGTTTTACCCGTCCCACGCCGGAGATCTTAGCAAAGTCCTCACGGGTGCGGGGAACGGATCCGGCCATGGCCAAGAGGGCGGAGTTGCTGAAGATGACGTAGGGGGGCACCGCCCGATCGTCCGCGATCCGTTTTCGAAGAGTACGCAACACCTCGAACAACTCCGGGTTAGAGGCGCTTTCTTCGCTGATGTTTCGCTCACCAATTGAACCCACGGCATCGCGCTTTGGCGCCGTAAGTTGTAGCCGGCCGCCGCTGTTTAGGAACTCCCACCCGTCTTTTGTGGTAGCAAGGGTTGGGTATTTCCCCTTGTCCTTTTCCAACATGCCCTTTTCCAGCAGGGCGCCGATCCAATGCAAGACTTCTTCAGACGAGAGACCTCGTGAGATTCCAAATACCGTCAACTCGTCGTGCCCATAACGGACGACTTGTTTTGATCCTTTCCCCAAAAGCACATCAACGATGTGGCGAGCTCCAAATCGGTTACCGGTGCGGACGACCGCCGAAAGGATTTTTTGGGATATCTCGGTGGCGTCACACGTCTCCCTCGGAGTCAAGCAGATGTCGCAAGCGTCGCAGGTCGATTCGCTCCATGCTTCACCCAAGTACTCGATCAGATATTTGCGGCGGCAAGTCCAAAGCTCAGCGAACTCAATCACCTGAGCAAGCTTCTTTTCGGCGTTCTCGCGCTCGGCTTGGTCTCCGATCTGGCGGATGAAATATTCTTGCTTTAATCTGTCCTGGTGGGAGTAGAAAAGAACGCAGTCGCTGGGTAGGCCATCACGCCCGGCTCGCCCGGTTTCTTGGTAGTAACCTTCAAGGGTTTTGGGTAACTCGTAGTGAACCACCAAGCGAACGTCAGGCTTATCGATGCCCATGCCGAATGCGATGGTCGCCACGATGATTGGAACCTCGTCACGGATGAACTTTTCCTGTGTATCCCGGCGGAGGTCCCTATCGAGCCCGGCATGGTATGGCAGGGCATTGAATCCTTCCGCGGTCAGGTCTTCCACCAGTTCTTCGGTGTTGTCGCGGGAAAATCGGTAGATGATGACCGGCTCGTTCTTGTGCTTGTTCAAGAGTTCCAGGAGGCGATTGAAGGAATTTCGCTTCGGTTGTACCGCATAGCAGAGATTAGCGCGGTTGAAGCTGGAGATGAATACCTGCGCCTGCCCTAGGCCGAGCTGGTTGACAATGTCCCGGCGCACCTGTTCGGTGGCGGTGGCGGTAAGGGCGACGATGGGCACTTCGGGGAAGTCGCGGCGCAGTGTTTTCAGGTTGCGGTAGTCCGGTCGGAACTCGTGGCCCCACTCCGATATGCAATGGGCTTCGTCGATAGCGAAGAGGCTAAGTTCGACACTGCGCAAGAAATCCTGAAACTCAGGCGACGCCAGCCTCTCCGGAGCCACGTAGAGAATCTTGAGGGCGCCATCCCGGGCCATCTGTTGGACCCGGGCGATTTGGGCGGCGGTCAACGAGCTATTGATGAATCCGGCGGCTATGCCATGAGCCCTGAGACCATCAACTTGGTCCTTCATCAAGGCGATGAGGGGCGAGACGACCACCGTAATCCCGGAAAAAAGCACCGCCGGCAACTGGTAGCACAGCGACTTGCCGCCACCAGTGGGCATCAGCACAAGAGCGTCTTTCCGGGAAAGAACCCGTCCGATTATCTCTTCCTGTAGCGGCAGGAAGCGGTCGAAGCCGAAACGGGTTTTTAGATGCTCAAGCACGGGCCAATGCTAGCCGGGCGTCGATTGATTAATCAACGCCCGATTGTCAGCGATTTTTTCGTGAATCAGGACTTACCGTCCCGTCCAAACCGGGGCCCGCTTCTCGGTGAAGGCTTTTACCCCTTCTTTGGCGTCGTCGCTTTGCAATACCTCGTCCCGCTTCTTTTGGGCGAAAGCCACCCGCTCTTCCAGCCCCATCTCGGACCCCTTGATCGACGCTTCTTTAATGGCGGCCAGGGACAGCGGAGCGTTGGCGATCATCTTACGGGCTAATTCTTCCGCTTTGGGCATTACCTCTTCCGGCGGTACGACGTAGTTGACCAGCATCAGGTCAAGCGCCCGTTGGGCGTCCACGAAATCACCGGTGAACAAGAATTCAAAGGCGATGTTTCGCGGCACGACCTGGGAAAGCAGGGCCGGTCCGCTAACCGATGATATCCCCCGCTTGGCCTGAGGCCAGCCGAACTGGGCTTCCGTGGAGGCTATTCGGATATCGCTGCCTAGGGCGATGCCACAACCTTGGGCAAGGCAGATGCCGTTGATGGCGGCGATGATTGGTTTCCAGATATTGGCTTGAACAACGTAGAGGTCGCCGGTGCTTGGGCCTTCATTGGCTCGAGCATTGGCCATCGCCACCAAGTCGTGGCCGGTGGAGAAAGCCCGGCCGGCGCCGGTCACGATGGCGCAACGTACCTCCGGGTTGTTTTTCACGTCTTGAAACGAGTCCCAAAGAATCTGCCGCATCTCCGGGTCGATCGCGTTAAGCTTCTCCGGCCGGTTCATGGTGATATAGGCGATGCCATCTTTGATTTCGTATAGTGCTTCGTCGGCCATGTGTCCACCTCATAGATTTTATTCAGGTATATTGGCCGGCCACGGCTGATAGCCGATGGCCGACTGCTGTAAGCTAAATGATTCTCGAACCGGTGGGTTTGGTCCCGATTATACCTTGCTCCTCAAGGGACGTGATGTCGTCGGGCGCCATGCCCAGCAGATCGCCGTATATCTGGCGGTTGTGTTGGCCCAAAGTCGGGGACGCCCATCGCACTTGTCCGGGGGTTGCCGACATCTTCCAAGGTATGCCGGGGTAGGTCTTTTCACCTACCTGCTCATGGTTGACCCGAACGAAGGTGCCCCTGGCCGCATAGTGGGGGTCGGCCAGCAGGTCCGGACCGCCCATTACCGGACTGGCTGGCACGCCCTCCCGCTGTAGCAGGTGGCAGAGGTCATAGGCTTTTTTGTTAGCGGTCCATCCGGAGATCAGCTCGTCCAGTTGGTCCTCATTTTCCAGTCGCCCGTCCAAAGTGGCGAAACTGGGGTCGCCCGCCAGTTCCGGGCCGCCCACCAACTGGGCCAGTTGCCGCCACTCCTCGTCATTGGTTACGGCAATGGCCACCCAACGGTCCTCTCCGGCGCAGCGATAGCTGTTGTGGGGCGCGAAGTAGGGCGAACGGTTGCCGCGGCGCTGTGGTTCCTCTCCGGTCAATTGGTAGGTCAGCACATCGGCCCCGATCAACGACACCGCCGATTCCTGCTGGGACACGTCGATGTACATTCCCTTGCCGGTGCGCTTCCGGTATCGCAGGGCGGCCAACAGCACGCCGGCGGCGTGGGAGCCGGTGATGGGGTCGCCGTGGTTGATCCCCGACTTCATCGGACCCTCTCCCCGGTATCCCGTCATGTGGGCCATTCCCGATAGCTGCTCCTGGCCGATGCCGTAGGCCAGGTATTTCTGCCAAGGACCGCTGTTCCCAAAAGCGGGCATGGAGACGTAGATCAGGTCGGGGCGGAGGCGGCGCAGCGTCTCGTAGCTGTACCCAAGACGTTCCAGACTTCCTTGCCGGAAGTTTTCAATCACCACGTCGCTGATGGACACCAGTTGATCGAAGACATTACGCCCAGTTTCCGACGTCAGTTCCAGGGTGATGCCGTACTTATTCAAGTGCAGGCAATTGAACCAGCCGTTACGGTTCCAGGGCTCGTCACCGGGTTCGCCATCGGGGTAGGCGGCGATACCTCTGGCCGGGTTGATGGGGCCGCGATGGGAATCGTAGACGCTCAGCGATTCCATCTTGATGATCTCCGCGCCCATGTCTGCCATCAGCTTGGTGCAGTAGGGACCGGCCCAGATGCGGGACAGGTCCAGGACACGATAGTTCTTGAGAGGCTGGTTGGAGTCTGCGCCTTCAATTTGATGGTTGGTGGTCAAATAGTGCTTCCTTCCAATTCAATGATCAACTCTACAATCACCGTTCGTGGTGAGCCTGTCGAACCATGTTTCCGCGGAAGGACCCTTCGACAAGCTCAGGGCGAACGGGTGCTTCTGGCGGCGGTTTCCAAAACTGAGTACTAGATGACTCCCTGGTCGCGAAGACGGGCTATCTCGGCGGCTGGATGTCCCAGCGCAACCCCCAATATCTCCTCCGAGTGCTCTCCCAGATATGGGGCTCTCCGGTAGACCCAGTGGTCTTGCGCCTGTCCGGTGGGATGACCTCCCTGTGGTTCCTCCTTACGAAGAGGGGACGCGGCAGCCTCGCTTTCTTGCGAAGGAGAGGATTGAGGGGAGGTCGAGGATGTCATCCTGATGGGCGCGCCGGGGTACTTGAACGTACCGGCGGCGCCATGGTCCAGTTCCACGAAGTAATCCCGGGCGATGAGCTGTTCCATCTCCAAGATGTCTTCCATGGTGGCGACAAATCCGAATCCTAAGCCGGCCTCTTGGCCCGCTTTGAAAATGTCCACCTTGTCGTGGTCCAGCAGCCAGGGAAGCATCAGGGCGTCGACCTCGTCGGCGTTGATCAGGCGTCCGTTTCGGGAAGCGAACCGTGGATCGGACAACTCCTCCCTTTCCATGATCCCGGCGACCTCGGGCCAGCGAGTGTCGGGACCGGAAATGATGCCTACATAGCCGTCCTGGCAGGGATAGATACCCCAAGCCGCCCGGCCGTAGCCCCGGTTCCCCACTCTGGTGTACTCCTCTCCCGAGTAACTGTACTGCATCATCGCGTTTTCCAGGATGTTGGTGGCATAATCGGATATGGACACGTCGATGTGCTGGCCCTGACCAGTGTCTTCCGCGTGCATCAAGGCGCCCATGGTTGCTACGAAGGCGGTCTGGCCGGCGCCTAGTTGAGCCAGGGGCGCGCCTTCCTTCAGGGGCTCCGAGTCCGGTTCGCCGGTGATGTACATCAATCCGCCCGCGGCGTACAGGTTGAGCTCGGTGGCCTTCCAATCGCGGTAGGGACCGGTCTGTCCGTAGTTCGAGATTGACGTCATAACCAGACTGGGATTCAGTTTTTCTAGGTCTGAGTACCCCAGGCCCAGCTTGTCCATGGTTCCCGGAGCGAAATTTTCCACGACGATCTGGGCGGAGGACACAAGACTTCGGAGGATGTCTTTGCCAGCATCGGAACCGAGATCCAACGTCAAACTCTTCTTGGACGTGTTCAAATACAGGAACCATGCCCCATCCCCCTTCTGCCCCTCTCCCTCAGGGAGAGGGGTTGGGGTGAGGGCCGGTCCAAATCGGCGTATGGGATCTCCGGAGCCAGGGCGTTCTATCTTGATAACCTCGGCGCCCAAAGTGGCCATCAGCTTGGTGCAGTAGGGACCGGAGATGTAGTGGGTAAGGTCGATGACCCGGACGCCTTCCAGCAATCCGGGCAGCGAACCGTTATTCGAAGATTCGGTGGTCAAGAACTCCTCCTGAATCGGGGCGCCGCTTGCGGGATACTCCAGCGGCGCTAGACATTGTGTCATCGGCAGGAAGGAATTGCAATCGGAAAACGCCTTCGAGGCGCGACGAAAATGGAACTGCTTGCCCGTCCATCACCGGCGATCCGAGGCTGTCCCGAAGCTACGTTTATGGTATTCTTCAGGTGTTCTGAATCCGGCGGTTGACATAAACCCGTCATCGCCGAACGGCCAGAAGCGGTTTAACGGGAATAAGGGAGGGCTCTATGGAGCGGCCAGTTTTTCAGCCCACGGGAACCCCGGTAATGGACCTGGACACCCCGGCGTTGGTGGTGGATCTGGATGTCATGGACCGGAACATCGAGACCTTGCATGGCAGGTTTGATCAGTCTAGCGCAAAGGTACGCCCCCACGTTACCGGGCATCAAACTCCCAAGATCGCCCACCGGCAGTTACAAGCCGCCAACACGGTGGGAGGAATCAGTGTAACCAGCGTGGGCGAGGCGGAGGTGTTCAGCGACGCCGGTATCACCGACATTCTGGTGTCCAGCCAGATCGTGACCCGGTCCAAGATCAGGCGGCTTTGCACCCTGGCCGGGTCCAACCGGATCGGCGTGGCGGTGGATAATCCGCAAAACGTGTCCGACCTATCCCAGGCGGCCGAAGCTCAAGGCGTCACCCTGGGCGTTCTTGTCGAGTTGGACGTGGGATTGGGACGTTGCGGCGTCGCCCCCGGGGACGAAGCGTTGGAGCTCGCCAGGGCCGTTGCCAACTCCCCGGGACTAAGATTTGACGGAATCATGGCCATCGCTCCGTTGCCGTCATTCAGCAGCGAGGCAAGTGATTTCCCTGAGCGGCAGGAGCGGGACGCCACGTCGTGGCAAGTGCTCCAACATGTGCTCGAGACCCGGGAGCTTATCGAAAAAAACAGCCTGCCGGTCTCGGTAGTCAGCGTTGGGGGCACCCACAACTACGACGTCGCCGCCGGGATGGCGGGAATCACCGAAGTGCAGGCCGGGTCATACCCACTGATGGACCATCTGTATTGCCGTATGCGCCCCGAGTTCAGTCCGGCGGCCAAGGTTCTGGCGGCCGTCATCAGCCGTCCGACCGGCGAGTCGGCGGTGTTGGACGCCGGGCACAAGGCCACCGGACCCGACCGTGGGTTGGCGGTGCTGGAGGGAGTCGCTGGGGCCCAAGCCGTCCGCTTCAGCGCCGAGCACGGTGTTCTGGATCTGCAAAGCGGCCCCGCCCAAAACATGAAGTCGGGCGACAAAGCCTGGCTGGTCCCCTTTAATCTGGGCCTTTGTTTCAACCAATACGACTATGTTAGAGCGGTGCGGGGAGACAAGCTGGAAGGATTCTGGCCCATCGCCGGCCGGGGACGGTTCGATTAAATCTGAACTGTCAGCTATCAGCCGACAGCTGTCAGGAGACCAATGGCTGACCGCTTATACGTACAAGGAGAAAATCATGGAACAACAATACCGCCCAATGCCAGGAACACCCGTAGAGGAATTGGAGACGCCGTGTCTGATCTTGGATATGGACGCACTGGATCACAACATGGACGTCATGGCTGATTACTACGAGGGCCGAGACAGCAAGCTGCGCCCCCATAGCAAGAACCATAAAACTCCGGCCCTGGCCCACCGGCAGATCCGCCGGGGCGGTACCGTAGGCGGCGTTTGCTCGGCCAAAGTCTCCGAGGCCGAGGTCATGGTCCATGGCGGGATACCCAGCGTATTCATCACCAGCGAGGTCGCGGCCCCATTGAAGATCGACCGGTTGTGCTCGCTGGCCCGGCAGGCCGAGATGCTGGTGGCCTGCGACAACGCCGAAAACGCCCGGGACCTGTCCAAAGCGGCGGCAGCCCAGGGCGTGGATCTGGGAGTGGTGATCGAGTTAGAGACGGGGCTGCGGCGCTGCGGCGTGCAGGAGATGGAGCAGGGGGTGACTTTGGCCAAGGCCATCGACGCTCTGCCGGGGTTGACCTTCAAGGGCATCATGAGCCACCAGACGATCCCTGACATGCCCGAACGTGAGGACCGGGTTACCGAAGGCTACCGGGTGATCCAGAACGTCATCGACATGAAAGACGCTATCGTGGCGGCGGGGATACCCGTGGAGATCGTCTCCACCGGAGAGACCTGGAGCTACGACGTGGCCGGGGAGATACCCGGCGTGACGGAAGTCCAGGGCGGCAGCTACCTGGTCATGGAAACCGGCTACGGCTACATGACCGATTTCCACTACTCGGGAAAGGTCCTAACCACCGTCATCAGCGCCCCCCGTCCGGGAGTCGCCATCGCCGACGCTGGCCAAAAAGCCGTCAGCACCCTCCGTGGCTTGCCTGAAGTAGAAGGCCTCCCCGGCGTAACCGTAGATTCCATGGACCCAGACCACGTAATCCTCCACCTGGACTCCGGCATCCAGCTAACCCCAGGCGACCAAATCACCCTGATCCCCTCCCAACAAGACGCCACCGTCAGCCGCTGGGACCGGTTTATTGGGGTCCGAGACGGGAAGGTGGAGACTGTTTGGGATATTCAGGCGCGGGGTTGCCATAACTAGGGAGTAGCTGACAGCCGTCAGCTTCCATCTGTCTGGAGTGATTCGATTCTGGTGGTGGTCCAACCGAAACGCGGCATTGTGCCCCGGCATATTTTCGTCAGTCTTTTTCTATCGGGAACCCTCGGGAACCCTACGATGCTGCCCCATTCGGTCCAAGAGCCGTCGTAGACTAGCACGTTCTCCCGGCCCAGTAGGAATTTAATGGCGAACCAGGCCAACGTGGCCCGGTGGCTTAACCTGCAGTAGGTCACTAACTCTGTGCTTCCATCCGCGGCCGCTCCGGCCTGCTCCAGAATGCCCTCCAGTTTCTCGGGGGATAGAAAAGTGTCGTCCTCATTCACAATTACCCGAAAGAAGAGGTGCGCCGCTCCGGGTATTCGTCCGGTCCGTTCAGCGCCGTGATCGAAATCGAACTGGAGATCTCCCGAAGGCGGACTAACCCGCTCACCCCGGTATTCCTCCGCCGCGCACGTCTAGCAATTGACGCCCCGGTTGGCCCAGTTTGGCTCGCACGTCGTCCCGGCCCACCCGGCTGGTGAAGTCCACCGTTCCGGGCGTATAGGCCACCGGAGAGGAGTCCGGCGATTTCTGGCTTAAGGGACGGCCTTCGGCGACCCAGCGTTTCCGCCCTCCGTCCAGCAATCGCAAGTTTTTGTGGCCGGCCATGGTAAGAACCCAAAATGCGTAGGTTCCAAACTGGACTGGGTCGCCATAGATGACCACCGTGTCGGTGGGGGAGACGCCCATGCTCCCTAGACGCCGGGCCAGTTGTTCCGGGGTTATGAACTCCCGGTCTGTGGCGTGCCACAAAGCGTCCTTCCAAAACCACCAGTCCGCGCCGGGAATATGGCCCGCACGGTATTTGGCATCATCGTTGGCTGAGGAAACCTCGATCATCCGTACTTTGGGATCATCCAAGCGACCGGCCAACCAGGCGCAAGAAACCAACGCTTGTTGCGTATCTCCGGTCTGGTTAATAACCATATACATCTCAACCGTGACTCCTCGGATCCTTCAGTGCACGGAACCCAGGCTTCACATGTTTGTTGACCCTACGCCGGCTGTGGGGCGAAGTCGGGGGAGAGCATCAGGTAGGTTTTCTGGGATACCAGGAGGCCGGCGACTCTGGGTAGGTACTTGCCGGTCCAGTCGGGGTCTTTGGCGACCTGGGCCTTGGCTTCTTCAAAGTGGGCGACGTCCCGGTAGCCCCAGATGTGTATCACCTTGTTCAGGTCTCCGATGTCGCTGTAATACCAACCGGCCAGCTTGATACCGTATTTGGCTCGGATGCCGATGGACAGATCTTCCACCGCCGCCATGTATTCGGGGACTTTTCCGGGCTTGAACGTGTATTCGCGATAGTCGTAAATCATTGTTTGCTCCTTAATTTAGGGAAGTGGGGCAAATATAGCATACATCGGCTACTGGCAGACCATTCGAGTGAGGGTGGCGCACAATGCATCACCCCCATCCTAACCTTCCCCCGTCCAGGGGGAAGGGATTTTGTCCTCGCCTCCTTTATGGGGGAGAGTTAGAGAGGGGGTGAATCATTGCCCGGCGTCAGGTTGAAACAGAAGCAGACATTACAGAAGTTAGCTTAGCCCGGTTACTTCTCCCGAGGCGTCTACGTCCATGTCCAAGGCGCGGGGGCGGCTGGGGAGACCGGGTAGGGTTTCGATGCGGCCGGCCATGGTGTATAGGAACCCGGCGCCCACCGACACCCGGATGTCGGATATGGGGAAGGTGTAGCCCGACGGGCTTCCCCGCCGGGTGGGGTCGTGGGAGATTGAAAGGTGGGTCTTGGCCATGCAGATGGGCAGCGAACCCCATCCTTGGGACTCGAAGTAGCGTAATTTACGCCGGGCTTCCGCAGTCCAACTAACGTCGTCGGCCCCGTAGGTCCTCTGCGCCAGGGCTAGGACTTTGTCCCGGACGGTAGCGTCCAGAGGGTAGGCGTACTGGATGGACGAATCGTTCCCAGTGGCAGCGGCCGCGCGGACCACTGCTTCAGCCAGGGCTACCCCGCCCTCCCCGCCTTCGGCGAAACCGGAGCATTCCACGGCATCTGTCGCCTCCGCTTCCAGGGCGGTCTCTTTGGCGGCTTTCAGCTCGTCGGCGCTGTCGCCGTCGAATCTGTTGATCGCCACCACCACCGGCAGCCCAAATGACCGGACGATGCCGACGTGGTGGGCCAGATTGGCGCCGCCCGCGACCACCGCCTCGAGGTTGGGTTGGCTCAATGCCCGGCGGGTCGAACCGCCGTGCCATCGCAAGGCGCGTACCGAAGCGACCAGGACCACTGCGCTGGGCAGCAGGCCGCTTTGCCGCGCTTTGATGTGCATGAATTTCTCGAACCCAAGGTCCGACCCGAAGCCGGCTTCGGTTATCACGTAGTCGGAGAAGGCCAGCGCCAGCTGGTCGGAGACCACGGAACTGCATCCGTGGGCGATGTTGCCGAAGGGGCCGGTGTGGACGAAGGCGGGCTGACCTTCCAGGGTCTGCACCATGTTGGGGATGATGGCCTGACGTAGCAGGGTCATCAGAGCGCCGGTGACCCCCAGCATCTCCACGGAAACCGGATCTCCGCCTCGGGAGGTGCCGACAACGATCCGGGATATGCGGGACCGCAGGTCTTCCAGCCCGGTGGACAGAGCCAGGACGGCCATGATCTCCGACGCCGCTACGAAGTCGAACCGGGTCTCTCGCAGCGGGCTGTTACCGCTGCCACCCAATCCGGCGACGACCTGTCGCAACGACCGGTCCGACGCGTCGGTAACCCTGGACCATTCTATGCCGGTGGCGTCCATGTCCGACGCCTCGTTTCGATAAACGGCGTTGTCCACCAGAGCCGCCAGTAGGTTGTGAGCCGACGAGACGGCGTGGGCGTCGCCGGTAAAGTGGATGTTGATCTCATCTTCAGGGACCACCCGGGCTTTGCCGCCGCCGGTGCCGCCGCCCTTGATCCCGAATATCGGGCCGAGAGATGGCTCTCTCAGGTTCACCACCGCCCGGTGTCCCAACCGCCCGATGCCTTGGGTGAGGCCGATGGCAGTGGTGGTCTTGCCTTCTCCGGCCGGAGTGGGGGTCATACCGGTGACTACAACGAGTTTGCCCCGCCGTTCCCGAGTGGGCGCGTCGTTCAAAGCGTCCATGGATATCTTGGCTTTATACCGGCCAAATGGGATGAGGTGCTCTTCTTTGATCCCCAGCCCGGCGGCAATCTGGTTGATCGGCTCCACGCTTCCTCCAGTATGGACAGTTTCCAGGTCAATGATACTCCTTTGGGTGTCTGTGCCAAGCTCAACACGCGGGCGGGCTGATTAGAATTTATCAGCAGGAAATCGGGCTCTGATGGGCCGAAACTACATACGAGAGGACGAGTTATCGCCACGCGATAAATCAGATTGGGAGTTGAGGTCTTAGATGCTACTAGGGGAGGATTGTCAGCCGGCTATGCCGCCAAGGAAAGCAGTTTTTTGAAAGCGCGGGCGCTGCTGTGGGACGCCGAGAGGACCGGCACTTTGGCGATACCGTTGACGTGGGACAAGGCGGTGGCCATGGGAAACTAGCTAAGGAGCACCGAGTCAACGTCGGGCTCCAGCTTGGCGACCTCCTCGGCGATGCGGCGGGAAAATCCAGACTCGCCTTCCGTTCGCAGCACCGGTATCAGATCCTCGGCCAGGCAGAGCTTGGGTTCGATGGATAAGCCTTTTTCTTCGGCGGCCTTCAGCAGGTAGTACTCTGAATCACGAAACGTAGCCGGGACGGACGCGATTATACCAACCCTGGGGCCCTTTCCCACCGCTTCCGCCATAACCGGTCCGTAGGACGAAAAAACCGGTACGTCGACCAGTTCCCGCGCGCTTTCCACCACTGGGGCGTACACCGAGCAGGCCAGACCAATAGCATCGGCCCCGTGCTCTTCGGAATAGCAGGTCAACTCACTCATCCGCCGCCGTAGTTTGGGCGTGAGCTTGTCTTTGAAATCGATGAACAGCCCTTCGTCCAACAGGTTAATTACTGCGGCTTCAGGGAATACATCCTGAAAAGCCAGCCTAACCGGCGGGATGGACTCCGCCAGCGCGTGAATCATTACGATGCGCATATCGGTACCTTAATCATCGTTGAGTAAATATAAATTATAAACCTGGGCTTAACCAAAACCATCCAGCCGCAGCTAACTAACCCGATGTGCATGTTTTCCTCGCGCCCACGGCTCATGTCATTCCGAACCTGCCGCAGGCTGGTGAGGAATCTCAGGCCAACAACAGGGAGCTTCCGTTAGGCGTCATGTCCACGCCTTGTCGCCGGAATCAAATCAGATCTGAGACCCCTCGCTTCTCTCGGGGTGACATCGAAAAATACCCGCACATCGGGTTAACTAGCGGCCGCTTCTCGCTCCAGCTTTTCGATATCCTGCTCGCTGAGAGTGAAATAGGTGGCGTCGGGATGGTGGAAAACCATCGCCGAAACCGATGATTCCGGGTCCATCATGAAACCTTCCGTCAGTTCAACGGGGAGATTGTTGGAAACCTCCAGTAGTTGGAAAAGCTGTTCCTGGTCTTCCAATCGGGGACAGGCCGGGTAGCCGAAAGAGTATCGGCGACCCCGGTACTGGGTGCGGAACAAGTCCTGGTGGGTCATTTCCGGAGAGTCGCCAAAGCCCCACATCTGCCGTATCTGCTGGTGCAGCAGCTCGGCGAATCCCTCGGCCCCTTCCAAAGCCAGGGCTTGAAGTATGTGGGAGTTAAGGTATTGTCCTTCGGCCATCCATCTTTCGGCCAGTTCTCGAACCCCGGGACCGATGGAGGTCACGAACATGGCAACGTAGTCGATGGGTCCGCCACTCGGCGCCACGTAATCAGCCAAACATAGCCCGTCCCGTTGGGATTGGCGACCGAAATGGAAGGTTTCTAACACGTTAGCGCCGTCGGGGGAGTAGACGTTAAGGTTTTGCCCATCGGACTGGCATGGAAAGAACTTAAACACTGCTTGGGCAGTGATATCGGGATAAGCCAGTACCAGGTCTTCCACCTTTTTCACCGATTCGCTCAGTTCAATGGCGGAAGGGTCTCCGGAGGCCAGAGCGTCGGCGAATCGTCCCTTGAAACCTAGGTGCCGCACGTAAAGCATCTGCGGATTGATGTATCGGAAAATCTCGTCCAGGTCATGATCCTTCAGGACGTGAAGCCTCAGGTCGGGGGGGTTGGGCACGTCGAAATCGTGACGGACCTGGGCCGGAGCCACCGGGGAGGTCTCGGCTTCTTTGTTAGCGCTTTGTCGTGCCGTATCGGCTTGCCGCAACTCTTCGGTCTCGACGGCAAGGGCTTCAACCAACTTTTGCCGCTCGTCCGCCTCTTGGATGGTGTTTGCCAAGGCCAGCCCGGTCATGGCGTCGCCGGCGTAGGCGACCAGACCGCCGTATTCAGGGGCGATGCGCAGGCGGGTGAACCGTTTGGAAAGGGCGGCGCCGCCCACCAGGATGGGGCATTCTACTTGGGCCTGGCGCAGGTCGCTAACGGTTTCAACCATCATTTGAGCCGACTTAACCAGCAGCCCCGATAAACCTATGATATCGGGATGGTGCTCCTGGTAGGCGGATACAAGGTCCTGAGGTGGCACCTTGATTCCCAGGTTGATCACTTGGTAGCCGTTGTTGGACAGGATGATGTCCACCAGGTTTTTGCCGATGTCGTGAACGTCGCCCTTGACCGTGGCCAGAACTACCTTGCCCCGGATCGCGCTGTCCAGTCGGTCCATGTGCGTTTCCAAGCGGGCTACCGCGAACTTCATGGATTCGGCGGACTGAAGCACTTCGGCGACGATCAACTCGTTGGCGTTGAACTGGCGGCCTACCTCCGCCATACCGGCCATCAAGGGCCCGTTGATGATGTCCAGAGGAGCGCTTTCCAGCAGCGCTTCGTCTAGGTCTTCGGCCAGGCCCTCTTTGGTGCCATCGATGACAGCCAGGGACAACCGCTCATCCAACGGGAGGCTGCGCCGCTCTTCTTCCGACGCCTTGGGGGCTTTGTCGCGAAAGTGGGCAGCGAAGGCGGCGATCGGGTCGTCGCCACGGTTCCATATCAAGTCCTCGGACAGCCTCCGCTCTTCCTCGGGGATGGAGGTGTACCGCTGGAGCAGTTCGGAGTTGACGATGGCCATGTCCAAGCCGGCCTGGACGCAATGGTACAGAAACACTGAATTGAGCACTTCGCGTCCCGCCGGCGGTAGCCCGAAGGACACGTTGGAGATGCCCAAAATCGTTTTGGCCTTGGGCAGGGCTTCTTTGATAAGGCGTACACCCTCGATGGTCTCAACGCCCGAGCCGGCGTAGTTCTGGTCGCCGGTACCGGTGGGAAAGACCAGGGAGTCGAAGTAGATATCTTCTATCCGGACCTGATATTTCTCGGTTAATATCTGGGCCGATCTTAGAGCGATCTCCAGCTTACGTTGGCGTGTGATTGCCTGGGCTTGCTCTTTGTCTTCGTCGATGCAGCCCACCACCAGCGCCGCCCCGTACCGGCGGGCCAGGGGGACCACGGCCTGGAAACGGGCCTCGCCGTCTTCCAGGTTCACCGAGTTGATGATCGACTTTCCCTGAAGCCGCTTCAAGGCCAATTCGATGACTTCGTGATCGGTGGAGTCGATCATCACCGGGGTCTTAATCTTCTTGGTGAGGTGGTCTAGGAAACGCGTCATATCCGCGTGTTCGTCCCGGTCCGGATCTTGCAGACACACGTCAAGGATATGGGCGCCGTTGCGGGCCTGGCGCCGTCCTACTTCAGCGGCTTCCTCAAAGGATTCCTGGGCGATCAGCCGTCGGAATCGTCTGCTGCCCAGAACGTTGGTGCGCTCTCCTACGATGACCGGCCTGGTGTCTTCATCGATGATCAGCGCTTCGATCCCGGACACCCGGGATTCGCTGGAATCCACGAGCTGGCGAGGCGGCCGGTCCGCGGCGGCCTGGGACAGTAGGCGGATATGTTCGGGAACGGTGCCGCAACAGCCACCCACCAGGTTAAGCCATCCGGCGTCCAAGAATCGGGTGACCGTGGCCGCCATCATTTCAGGGGTTTCGTTGTAATGTCCGTCCTCATCTGGCAGACCGGCATTAGGTACGCAGGACACCGGGAATCGGGCCAACGAGGCTAGCGTCCGGATGTGGTCGGTCATGAAATTGGGACCGGTGGCGCAATTCAGGCCTATCCATACCAGGTCCCGGTGGGCCAGGGAGGTGTAGAAGGCCTCGGCGTCCTGACCGGCCAGGAGGGTCCCCATGGCCTCCACGGTGCCCTGGACCGCTACGGGTATATCCTGCCCAATTTCGATGGAAGCTTGGGCGATACCGTCCAAGCCGGCCTTGACGTTTATCGTGTCCTGGCTGGTTTCCAAGAGGAGGAGATCCGCGCCACCTTCGATAAGCCCAAGGGCTTGCTCGCGGTAGGACTCGGCCAGGTCTTCGAAATTGATCCCTCCAGTGACGGAGATCGACTTGGTGGTGGGGCCCATTGACCCGGCAACGAACCGGGGTTTTTCTTCAGTGCTAGCCGCGTCAGCTAATCCCCGGGCGATCTTCGCCGCTTCCCGGTTGATGCGGCGGGCTTCGTGAGCCAGATCGTACTCCGCCAATACCACGGCAGTGGCGCCGAAGGTGTCGGTTTCCAGGATGTCTGCCCCGGCGTCAAGGTAGCTCTGATGTATGGTGGCGATCAGTTCCGGGCGCGTTAAGACCAGGTATTCATTGCAGCCTTCGAACTCGGGGCCACCGAAGTCCTCGGGACCCAAGTTAAGGTCCTGAATCGCCGTACCTACCGCGCCGTCGATGACCAGGATGCGCTCGCCGAGCAACGATTTCAGTTTATCGATACGGGACTTACCGTCCAAAAATTCCACCTTTAGTTATGCGTTTCGTAATGAATTGTAACACAATCACCCGCCGAACCAGTTGGCCAGTTCCACGCTGTTACGCTCCAGCCACTTGATGTTCAGGCGCATACGTTCCAATGATTGGCGGATGGTCCTCTCTGCCGCCGCCACCGGATGTTCCTGGAAGAACTTTTCCACGTCCGCCAGGTTTTCCTCGTCGGTGAAATGACCGCTAACAGAAACCAGGCGCATCAACCCAAAGCCGCCGGAGCCGTACCGCCGGTCGAACTCCGGCCAGTTGTCCTTGACGAACTTCCAGGCCAGGTCTCGGCCTTTAAGATTAGCAGCGACACCGGTTACCACGGTGATGGTGTCCTGGGACCTGACGTCATTGGAGATCGAACGCTCCAAAGTTTCTTGAAGGAGCTCCGGTTGGTTGAAGCGGGTCAGGGCCATAAGCAGCCTGATCTTTTCCTCTTGAAGAGTGGCGTTTCTTTCCAGCTCCAATAGTTGATCGTAGGTCGTCCGGTCTCCGGCCTGGCCGGCCAAGCTGAACGCCAGGCCGCGCAGATCCGGGTGCAATGACTCGGGCTCCTCCAGGTATCTGAGGAACCGGTCCTTCGCTTGGGCCAGAACTTCTGTGTCGCCGTAGTTGCCCGCCTGGCTGAGAACGGTGCTGCGCAGCAGAGCGTCCATGTGGCCTTCGCCGGGGCGGGGATCCCAACCCGACCGGGTTGCCGCCGGACGGAAAAGGTCCTGCCCGAATCCCTGGAATGCCCCGTATATCGGCTCGTTGTACAGCAGAACTTCCACGTCCCTTAGATTGCTGGCCAGATCGGCCCACACCGAGGCGTCATTCTCGTTGGTGTAGGCGGAGGCCATGGACAGGAACTGGGTAACCGGCAACATTCCCGCACGGGACAGGGCGTAAGCGTCGTTCTGAATACCCAACCGGTCGGTGGCTGACAGTTCTAGGGATTGAATCGCCGGGACCAATTTTTCCCAGCCGTCCGCGGAATAGTTGACGCGGAAGAAGCCGGTTTGGCCGGGGTTAATCTTGAACCACGGGTTCCCGGCGGCTGTTCCAGCGGCGGGAATCCTGATGCTTGCCTGGCGTCCATCCATTACGGTGGAGGTTGGCTCTCCGCCTGCCGATGAGACCGCCACGGGCACCCGCCACACTTCGGGCTCTTGTTCGTCACCATCCTGAAGCCGGTCATATACGAAACGTTCCTGATGCAGAGTTAGCTCCAGATCTTCCGAAGTCCGGTTGGATTCAACTCGCAGCACCGGATACCCCATCTGGTTGGTCCAAGAGTCCATGATTGAGGTAACCGGCTGGCCAGACGCCGCTTCCAGGGCCGACCACAGGTCTGCGGTGCGGGCGTTGCCGTATTGATGGGCCGAAAGATACTGGGAAAGGCCCTGGCGGAACACTTCGGGGCCCAAGAACTGTTCGAGCATCCGGATCACCGACGCACCCTTGGAATAGCTGATGGCGTCGAAGAGTTGGCTGACTTCCGCCGGGTCCTTCACTTCTTGCTCGATGGGATGGGAGTTTTTCAACCCGTCCAGGCTCAGTGCCCGGGTTGTGTCCATGTTCACGAACTGGGTCCACATCTGCCACTCGGGGAACAGCCAGTCGACGGCTTTCGTCCCCATCCAGGAGGCAAAGCTTTCGTTGAGCCACAGATCGTCCCACCATTCCATGGTTACCAGGTCGCCGAACCACATGTGGGCCATCTCGTGGGCCACCACTTCGGCTACCCGTTGCCGGGTGCCGGCCGACGAGTTTTCCTCATCGACCAATAGGGCGGTTTCCCGGTAGGTGATCGCTCCCCAATTCTCCATGGCGCCGGCGGCGAAGTCGGGGATGGCGATGTGGTCAAGTTTTTCCAAAGGATAGGGAATGCCGAAGTAGTCGTTGAAGAAGCCAAGGAGTTTCACTGAGGTGTCCAAGGCGAACCGGCCCTGCTCCTCTTTGCCCCGGGTGGTGTAGATACCGACGGTGGTCCGTTCGTTGGCCTGCTGATGGATAGCTACCAAGTCCCCTATGATGAATGCCAGCAGATAGGTTGACATAACCGGAGTCTCGCCGAATCGAAGAGATTTTAGCCCTCCGTCAACCGCCACCTCTTCCACCACTGGGTTGTTGGACACGGCGACCAGGTCAGACGGGATCACCAGGGTGAGGTCGAAGCTCGCTTTATGGGCGGGCTCGTCCCAGCAGGGGAAGGCCCTGCGGGCGTCGGTGGCCTCAAACTGGGTCGTCGCCAAGAAACGCGTTTCGCCATCGGGATCGGTGTATTCGCTGCGATAGAACCCGTGCAGTTTGTCGTTCAGATCGCCGGTGAACGATATTTCCAAGCTGGCGTCTCCGGCGGGGATCGGCTCGGCGAAGGTCAGGGTAGCGGTCTGCCGGGAACTGTCCAGGACAATGTTGGTAGCAGTGGACGACCTGCCGTTGCGGTGCAATACAGCAGAGTTAATCTTCAAGTCCGCTGCGTTCAAGACAATCTCAGCGGTGGAGTCAACCACCTCGACGTCCACGGTCTCTTCGCCCTGGAATGTGAAGTTGCTAAAGTCGGGCTGAAGTCGCAACTGGTACTTCTTGGGACGTACCGTGGTTGGGAGCACGATTGCCTCGGACGAGGGCATGTTCTGTTTCCTCCATTTAAGGTGTAGGGGTTGGCGGTCAGCTCCGGGAATCCTTTATCGCCATTGGCCTGACAGATCTCCGGAGGCAACTGCCAGTTTATCATCAATGCCGCCCTTAGACACGAAATAAAATCTCAAAGCCCCGCCCTCGAAGCGATGCTATAATGTGTCCCCAACCGATCGAGGCCACAAAGAACGGGAAGCACAAATCAACCGTCTAAGCTCCGTGCCCCCTGTGTCTCTGTGGCTAATTTTAAGGAAAGGACCCGATATGCCTCCCAAAACGATGTTCGAGAAAATCTGGGATGCCCACGTGGTGCACGATGAACCGGAACAGGCCAGCATCATATATATAGATCTGCATCTCGTGCATGAAGTGACCTCGGCCCAAGCGTTCGCCGGTCTGCGGATGGCTGGCCGGAAAGTACGGCGCACCGACCTGACCATCGCTACCGCCGACCACAATACGCCTACTTGGGACCTGTCTCTCCCGGTCATCGATGAGACTTCCAAGAAGCAACTGGAAGCCCTGTCCGCCAACTGCGAGGAGTTCGGGGTGACCTTATACGACCGGTTCAACCCGCTCCAGGGCATCGTTCACATAATCGGTCCTGATCTGGGATATACCCAGCCGGGGAAGACCGTTGTATGCGGCGACAGCCACACCTCCACCCACGGGGCCCTGGGGGCTTTGGCTATAGGTATCGGCACAACCGAAGTGGAGCACGTGCTGGCTACCCAAACGTTGCGCCAATTCAAGCCTAAGACCATGGAAATTCGAGTCAACGGACCGCTGCCATTTGGCGTCAGCCCCAAGGACTTGATCCTGAACATCATCGGCCAGATAGGGATTCAGGGCGGTGTTGGCCACGTCATCGAGTACACCGGAGAGGCGATACGCGCCATGTCCATGGATGGGCGAATGACAGTATGCAACATGAGCATCGAGGGTGGCGCTCGAGCAGGCATGATAGCTCCCGACGACACCACCTACGAGTACCTGAGGGGAAGAAAATTCGCGCCCCAAGGGGCCGATTTCGACGCCGCCGTTGAGAAATGGCGGACTTTGGCCACAGACCCCGGCGCTACCTATGATACTGTCGTGGAGATTGACGCCTCCCAGTTGACTCCGGTGGTGACTTGGGGCACCAATCCGGGCATGGTGGCGCCGGTAACCGGAGAGGTCCCCGACCCGGCCTCCTTCGCTCAGCCGGAAGACCAAGAGTCAGCCGAGAGGGCGTTGCGTTACATGGGCTTGGAGCCCCACACGCTGATCCAGGATATCAAGATCGACCGGGTATTCATCGGCGCCTGCACCAACGCTCGTATAGAAGACCTGCGCAACGCCGCCGAGGTCGTAAAAGGACGCACGGTAAGCGACGGTGTCTACGCCATGGTGGTGCCTGGTTCAGCTTTGATCAAGAAGCAGGCCGAGGAAGAAGGGTTGGACAAGATCTTCACAGACGCCGGGCTGGACTGGCGGGTAGCGGGATGCTCCATGTGCCTGGGAATGAACCCGGATACCCTAGAGCCGGGTCAGCGCTGCGCCTCCACGTCCAACCGCAACTTTGAAGGAAGGCAGGGGAAGGGTGGCCGCACCCACCTGGTAAGCCCGCAAATGGCGGCCGCCGCCGCCATCGCCGGGCATTTCGTGGATATTCGGGATTGGTAAGACGATTGAATTCAAGAGGAGACAACAGCTGATGGAACCGTTTGTGAAACTCAACGGCGTGGTAGCGCCCTTGGACCGGGTGAACGTGGATACGGATCAGATCATACCGGCCGTGTATCTCAAAAGCATTGAGCGGTCCGGATTTGAGGACGCCCTTTTCGCGGCCTGGCGATACAACGAGGACGGTAGCCCTAATCCAGACTTCGTCCTCAACGTTCCAGAGTACAAAAACGCTACCGTATTGGTGGCGGGACGGAATTTCGGGTGCGGGTCCTCCCGGGAGCACGCGCCTTGGGCGTTACATAACTACGGCATCCGGTGCGTGATCGCCCCTAGTTTTGCCGACATCTTCTACAACAACAGCATGCAGAACGGTCTGTTGCCGGTAAGGTTGCCCGAGGAATCGGTCCGCAAGATTTTAGACAAGGCCAAAGAAAACCCGGGGTTTAAACTCAACGTGGACCTGGTGGCCCAGCGCATCTGGGACGAAGACGAGGAAATCGTCTTGGAGTTCGAGCTAGACCCGGCCCGCCGTGACGCTCTGCTGAACGGGTTGGACGACATCGGTCTGACGCTGACAAACGAAGACAAGATAACCGCTTTCGAGGCGAATAGGGGAACGTAGCGGTCAGCGGTCAGGCATCTGCATTCAGCTTTCACATGTCCGATCCGGCTGATAGCTGACCGCTAAGTATTGTCCGGCGGCGGGAAGACGCGGGCTACCTGCTCCCGGAAGTCCGTTTCGTAGCGCTGCATCCGGCCCTGCCGTACCTGTTCATCCAAAGAGGGGCGGCTCACTGGCCGAGGGCTGGTTGGCGCATAACCGATCACACCTTCCTCTTCCAGCGATGCCATTTCCGCTGCGCTACGACCCAACAACTCGGACAAGACCAACTGGTTGTGCTCCCCCATTATGGGACCGGCTTTGGCCGGGACGGGCGGAGTGAGGGACATCTTCCAGGGGCGGCCCACGTAGGGAAGCGGCGGAATTCCAGTGCTCGGGTGGTGGGCCACCACCTCAAAGAACCCGCGCTCTAGCAGGTGTGGGTTGAACAAAAGGTCCTTGCTGTCCAATACCGCCCCGGCTGCTACCCCCGCAGTCTGTAATCTGTCCATCAATTCATGAGCGTCCCATTCAGGGGTGGCCTGGCCGATGAGTTCGTCCAGTTCCGCCCGGTGACGCCAACGGTTGAGGCTATCTTTGAACCGCCGGTCCTCGGACCAATCGGGCTGGTTCAACACCCCGCAAACCCCCTGCCACTCTTCGTCGCTGTTCACGGCCATCGTGATCCAGCGGTCGTCTCCCCGGCAGGGGTAGCAACCGTGGGGCGCCATGCCCGAATCGCTGTTGCCGATCCGGGGCTCTGTCCTTCCGTTGGCGGCGAAGTCCAGGAGGGCCTCGGGCATCGTGGCGCTGGCGGCTTGAGTCTGGGATATGTCGACAAACTGGCCCTGGCCGGTGCGCAGGCGGTGCATCAAGGCCGTCATCACCGCGAACACCGTTTGCTCGGCGGCGGTGTAGTCGGTATAGGGAATCTCAGGCAGCAACGGCGGTCCGTCGGCATAGCCGGTCATGTAAACCAGGCCCGACGCTCCCTCGGTGGCCGGACCGGTGGCGCCGAAATTGGCCCAGGGACCGGTGAAACCGTAGCCCGTGGACGAAACCATGACGATGTCCGGCTTGACGCGGCGCAGGTCTTCGTATTCCAGATGGAAGTTTCTGATGGCCCGGGGTGTGAAATTCTCCGCGAACACATCGCTGATGGAAACCAGGTCCTTCAAGATTTCCATGCCGGCGGTGTTGGTCAAGTCCAGGGTGATGCCCAGCTTGTTGCGGTTATGCTCGTAGAAATTGGCCCCCCGGTTCCAGAACTCTCCTTCGGTTTCGTTTTTGTAGAGAGCGTCGCCGCGGTAGCTTTCCAATCTCTGGCAAGATTCCAGGCGGATGACCTGGGCCCCCATGTCGGCCAGCATCTTCATGGCCCAAGGGATAGCGATGAGCTGTCCCATCTCGATGATCCGCACTCCGGCCAACGGACCGGCCAGATTCACGTTATCTCCATTCGATATTCCAGATGTCATATCACCCCGATAGCCCGCAGCCGGGACATCTCGTCGTTGGTATAGCCCAAACGCTCTCCGAAAACCTCCTGGTTGTCCTGCCCCAATAATGGCGCCGGTTTTCCCGGTCCCCATGGTGTTCCGGACATCAGGAATGGCGGGCCGGGGTACTTCACCGTGCCGGTAGCCGGATGTTCAATGTCCACGAAATACCCCCGGGCGGCGAATTGGGGGTCGGCCAGCACTTCTTCCGGCGATTGGACCATCCCATATATGAACCGCTTTTCGTGGGCGGCGAAGAACATGTCGGACTTGTTTTTGGTCCGGAAGGTATCATCAAGGATCCGGCCCAATTCCTCGGCGTTGGCCAGCCGGGCCGAGGGACTGCTGAATCTCTCATCGTCCAACTCGGGAACTTCCAGGAACTCGACAGTGGCTTGCCAGTTGTCCCTGGCGCCGATGCCCGGATTGGGCAGTATGTAACCGTCTGAGGTGGCTCTCAACCGGGTGAGGTCGCCGCTGTGGTTCGGTTGACGGCGCCGTATGGCTCCGGTGTAGGTGTAGTTGTCCACCACGTCGCGCAGTCCCGAGGCCATAGCTTCTTGAATGGAGACGTCTACGTGCTGGCCCAGGCCGGTGAGCCGTTGATGGTATAAGGCCATCAGGGCAGCCGAGGCGGCGTCGGTGCCTCCCTTGAACTGAGCCTGGTGCAAAGCGTGCTTCAAAGGCTCCCGGTCGTAGTTGCCGAAGATATACATCAACCCGCCGATGGCGTATTCCACGATATCGGTTGCCCGGTAGTCCCGGTATGGTCCGGTCTGGCCGAAGTTGGAGATGGACACCATGACCAAACTGGGGTTCAGTTCATGGAGAGACTCATAACCCAGGTCCAAGGAAGCCATGACCCGGGGCGAAAAATTTTCCACCAGCAAGTCAACGTCCTGGAGCAATTCCCGGAACATCCGCCGGCCCTGGAGAGTCTTCAGGTTTAATGTTATGCCACGTTTGCAGGTATTCAGGTAAAGAAACAGCAGGCTCTTGTCCTGGTCTATCTCGTCGTGGTAGAAGGGCGGCATACCCCGGGCCGGGTCACCCTCGGGCCTCTCCACTTTGAGAACGTCGGCCCCGTAGTCGGCCAGCAACTTGGTGCACCAAGGTCCGGCGATGTGATGGGTGAGGTCCAGGACCTTTACCCCTTCCAAGGCTTTTTCGGGCATACCTGTAATACCCCCTATCGGCTAGGTTTTGGCGAACGGTAGGGGCATCCTTCCACCGAAAGATGCCCCTATGCGTGGGAATACTTCCGGTTGAATCTCAAAACCGGAGGACCTTTGGTTTGGGGTGGAGTCAGGACTCGGGGTATGTGAGCTTCAAAAGTACGTGGCGGCGGTTTTTGGTATAAGGCCTAACGTGTTCCGGCCATCGTCCGCGTTCCACGGCGTCTGCCCAGGCCTCACTGGTGAGCACTTCAGGACTTTCCAACTCGTACATTGCTTGGAACTTGGGTTCGTTCTCAGCCACGATGGTCCGGGTTTCGCCGCCCATGGACATGGTCAGAGTTTGGGTCTCAAACCGGGCTATCGATACAACCCCAGGGACTTGAGACAGCATCGGGCAATGTTCGGTGTTGTACACGTCGTGGAACAAGGACTCCTGTGCAGCCTCGACGTCCATGCTGGCAATGAATAGATATTTGGACTTTTGCGCCATAATTTCGCTCCTTTGAATTAGCTATCAGCCTTCAGCTATCAGACCCATCACCCCTCGGTTCGAATTATTTGCAGGGGCCTGAGCCGGGTTCTTGGTTGCTGACGGCTGAACGCTGACGGCTGACAGCTCTAGAATGCTCTCCCGTGGGACTTCTCAGTTTCGGCGCTGGTGATGAACTCCAACAACACCGCCTTGCCTTCGTCTTCCGTCACCCGGCGGGCCCGCTGGAAAGCCTGGATTATGTGTGCCGGGTCTTCGATACGCTCGGCATAGCCTCCCATAGCTCGGCCCATGTCCGCGTAGTCGCCTCCCAGGTCCCTGGTGTTGTACAGCCGGTGGGAGTCTGCCATGGCCGTGGTCTCCACGGCCATGGTTGAATTGTTCAGCACCACCGTGATGATTGGTATATTCGACCGGACCGCAGTCTCGAAGTCCAGGCCGACCATGCCGAAAGCGGCGTCTCCCATGAAGTTGATGCATACCTTATCGGGCTGGGCCAGCTTGGCGCCGATGGTCAGTCCCAACCCGGTTCCCAGGCCGTGGGACTTGCCCCATCCCAGATACGTCCGGGGGCCGTTGGACCGGTAGAATGGCGTGATCTGGTCCCGGGGGCTGCCGGAGTCGTGGGTGACGATGGCCTCTTCCGGCGGTACAGCTTGCATGAAATCCCAGATGATTCTGTAGGGATTGATGGGCGTTTGAGCGTTGGACAGCTTGGGGCGCCACTCGTTCAACCAGGCGTCCCTTTCCGACTTGATCTCGTTAGTTACCGAATCGCCGGTTTCCCGGCTGCGGCCCACGATCTCCCGGCAGGCCTCGATCATCTGTCCCAGGACCAATTTGGCGTCGCCTACGATAGGGAAGTCGATGTTGTAGTCCTTGTTGATGTCCCGTGGATCGTTGGTGGCTTGAATCATCTTCTTGCCCGGCGGTATGTTCATGGACATGCCGTGCTTGGTGAAACTGCAACCGATGCCGAAGACCAAGTCCGCCCGGCCCATGAAATGGTACAGCGGGCCGGACATCACTCCAGACCCGCTTCCCAGAGCCAATGGATGCACCTCTGGGAAGCCGCTCTTACCCAATAAGGTGGTCATTACCGGAACTTGGAGCAACTCCGCCAATTCCACAAGCTGGTCCGTGGCGCCGGCGTACAACACTCCTTGTCCGGCATGAATCACCGGGTACCTGGCTTGGCACAAGGCCTGTGCTGCCGCTTCCACGTCTTGGGGATTCCCTTGAGCCAGCACCGGTTTGCTGGGCTGGTAGAAGAAGTCTTCCTCTGAAACGTCCTGCAAAGCGATATCGGCGGGTATCTCCACCATTACCGGCCCCGGCCTGCCTTGGCGGAGAGCGGCGAAGGCGCGTCGCATCACTTGGGAGGTCCGGTGGGGTAGATTAATCTGCTCGATGTACTTGTTAACGCCGTCGTAGTTCCGCATTGAGTCGAAGTGAGGAAGAATACCTTGTCGTTCTGTGGGGTGACCTAGGGGCAAGAACAGAACCGGAGTCGAGTCCGAGTATGAGGTCGCTACCCCTGCGTAGGCGTTTTCGGCGCCCGGCCCGTACTGCATGGCGAAAACGCCCATGCGCTCGCCGTTGGTCACGCGGCTAAAACCGTCGGCGATGCCAACCCCCACTCGCTCCTGGCGGCAGATGATGGGACGGATGCCCGCTTGCGCCGCGGCTTCAATCATTGGAGTAGTGGGAAAACAACTAAGGTATTCAACCCCTTCCCGTTTCAGAATCTCAGCGATCGCGTCTACAGTTCGCACTGTTCTCCTCCCCGATGGTGTTTACTTAAGCCAATGGTCTCTTTACAGACGGTTCTTCCAGTTCTTCAAATGTTGCTCCCGCAGCCGACTGGTAAAACCCCTTGTTCCGAAGCTATGGGAATACCTATGATACAGGTTTGGACTGACTCGGAGAGTATACCATTGGGAAGACATAACGTGGCGATCTTTCGGCAGACGGGAAGTGGAGGGGAAATCTAGGATCGAGCTATTTCGAATACTGGAGGATGAATATCTGGCGGAGCTGAAGTCGTAGGTCAAGTGGACTGAATCCAAAGCCGGAAAAAGCGGAGATGGGGCATTCCCGGTTAAACCTCCCGGTACCGCCACAGCCTGAAAGAGTAAAACATCATCGCAAGAACGTTGGCCCCGATGCCGGCGCCCAGTAGGGCCACATAATAAGGAGGAGCGTTGTATATGGATCCCCCGGGCCGGTACAGTCCTTCGGGGTAAATGATCGGCCCCAATTGCCAGCCAATCCATGCCCCCGCCAGACCGCCAATCAAAACCAATCCAAGCGTTGACCATTTCACGAATCGTGGTGACTCGGGTTTGAACCAGCCTATCAGTCCTCCGATGGCGGCTCCCAGTCCCGCTCCAACTATGAGGTAGGACGCGGGCAGGTTTGAACCGGAAGGGGCCGAGAACCAGCCGGCGAAAAAACCGACGAACGCCAGACCCGTCGCCACCACCAGTCCGAAGGCGGCCCTGAGGACGACGGTGATCACTGGTCCCATGGCTAAACAGCCCTCTGGCGTAGGTTGGTGGAACTTGGCCGGCGGCGTTGGCCTTGCCCGGTACCCACTTTATGCATATCATTGTTTAACATATCCTCCCTTGTAGCACAGCAGGATCGAGATGACAAGACATCCGATCCGGAATATGAGGCGTATTAAGCATCAGGTCCCAAATCCAAATATCGGCCCACCGTCAGACCGGTGAAACGAACCGATGCCGCCATTGACAAATTCCTCTCTGGCATATTAAATGGTGGCTGGCTCAGCTAGGGACCTGGCTGAGCGGTCGTAAGTTGTCAAACGTAGTTGATTATTTGAACTAGGAGGAACGGAGATGGCACGAAACCGGGTCGGGTTTCTTTTACTAACGGGACTATTTTTCGCCCTAGGGGCGCTGGTCGCCTGCGGTGGATCTGCTGCGCCAGATGCTGAATTCAAAGGGAACGCTGGCGCTGCGCAGGTCGCAACTAAAGCCCCGGTGGCCACCTCGGCACCGGCCGCCACCTCGGCACCGGCCGCACAGCCGGTGGCTACCAAGGCTCCGGCCGCGGCCAAGGCGAAACAGTCAGGAACACTGACAGTGGCCACCCGAGCATTACGTAGCGGCGCCGGGATCCCCAAGTTTTGCACCGCAGGCTGCGCCGAGACCATCTATCTTTCCGGTATCATGGAGACCCTCACCGGGGTGAAAGCTGGCCCCGGCGGACCGATCGATCCCGTGAACACCCCTATGTTGGCCGAGTCCTGGACGATCGCTGACGACCTGGCCTACATGGACTTCAAGCTCCGGGATGACGTCAAATTCCACGACGGGAGCTCGTTGACGGCCGAGGACGTTGCGTTCAGCTACAACAACGCCAATGCCGACCAAAATCCAGACAGCATTCACGGCCAAGCCGGCGACTTCGCCCCCTTCATTGCGCTAGTCGAGGCGATAGACCCCCTCAACGTCCGGATGAACTTCACAGTGATGTATTCGGCGATGCCCCTGCGCTACATCGGCCCCTTCTACCAGAGCGCAGCGATAGTCTCCAAGAAGGTCTTCGATAAGTTGGGCGAGGAGGGGATGCGAACAGTTTATATCGGGACCGGCCCCTTCAAGTTCGTCGAATGGCGGAAGAGCGAGATCATTACGGCCGAGGCCCTTCCGGAGCACTGGAGAAAAACCGCTTCGGTTAAAGAGTTAATCCTCCGAGACATCCCCGAGACATCTGCCCGGACGGCTATGCTGGAAACCGGCGCGGCCCAGATAGCTGGAGAGCTGGCCTTTAAGGACGTAGTGCGGCTACAGAAAGATGGCTTCAAGCTTAACCGGGACAATGGTTACGGCCAGGAGCTTGCCTTATTCATCGCCGGCAACTACTGGTCCACCGTACACCCGCAAAAAGGCACCAAGCTGGAACGCCCCAGGATCGATAAGCCCTGGATCGGTTTCTATGACGACCCCGTGTCCATGGAGAACGCCCGCAAGGTACGCCATGCTCTGGCGATGTCCATTGACCGGGAAGGCATCAACGAGAGCATCATGGAGGGTCTGGGAGACACCTGCTACCTGAACCAGATCTCCGTCAACCAGGAAGGTTGGAAGGAAAAGTGGGCGATTCCATTTGACCCTGAGGGAGCCAGGCAGCTCCTGAAAGAGGCCGGCTACGAAGGTGGCGGCTTCAACGTGGACATGTGGATCGGACCGGGCGGCCTGCGGGTCGAGCTAGGTGAAGCTATCGCAGGCGTGTGGCTCCAGGAGCTAGGTGTCACGACCAACCTGGACCGCATCACCTACACCAAGTACCGCCCCGGATTGGTTCAGCGCACCACCGATACCTTCTTCTTCTCCGCTGGTGACGAAGGAAAGACCGGATTCCCGGTGCATTGGCCCAAGGGCATGCAGGGTAGCGCCATCACCGATGGCGGCTGGGGCCCCGGATTCGAGGACCCCTTCTACTCCCAGCACTTCTTCAAGATGAACAAAGAGCCGGACGCAGTCAAGCGCATGGCGATGACCGAAGAGTACTTCGACCATGTCTGGGACATGATGCTGCAACCCTGCGTGATCGAGAATCCCTACCACCCGATGTACGACCCCAAGTTGATTTCCGAATGGAACATGCACCCAAGCATGAACGGAAACCTGAGCGGGGCGAACAGCTTCGAAACCGTAGTTCTTAAGTAAAGAACAACGCAACATGAGAGCCAGCCTGAACCGTGACCACGGTGCAGGCTGGCTCTTAGTATCTTCAGTGGTGCGGCCGGCCGGGTTGCGGTGGGCCGTATTTATGTGGTAACTTTTTGGCACGTCGACTCTGGGCCCATGCCGGGGCCCATCCTACTCTTTGACCAGAAGAGTCTGGCTGAGTAGAAAGTGCGGTCCGGCGCGCATTTACAAGTGTAGTGTTCGCTGGTTGGACGTGGAGTATCTTCAATGTCTCGTTTTATCATTCGCCGAGTCGCCTACATGATGCTAACTATGTTGGTGGCCACGCTGTTGGTGTTCTCCCTGTCCAGGGTGGTGGGAGACCCCAGGCTTCTTTATGTGCAGGAAGGCGGGTATGGACTGAGCCCAGAAGCGTGGGACGCCCTGGGCGTAAAACTGCATCTGGATAAACCGGTGGCGGTTCAGTATCTGTATTGGCTGCGGGACGCGGTCCAGTTCGACCTTGGCGACTCCATGCTGGACCGGAAGCCCGTGTCGGAGATCTTGTACGATGCCTTAGGCCCTACCCTGCAGTTGGCATTTTTCGGTTGGATATTCGCGACTGCGGTGGGGATACCTCTCGGGGTCCTGTCGGCCGTCAAGCGGGGCAGCATCTGGGACTATTTGGGACGAGGAGTGGCCCTTTTGGGGCAAACCCTGCCGGTTTTCTGGGTCGGGATTATGGGGATCCTCATCTTTGCAGTGCAGTTGCGTTGGTTGCCCGTGGGCACAATGCCGGACGAATTTAGCTTCAAACACTTCATCATGCCGGCCATCACTCTGGGCTGGTTTTCTGCCGCCGGTTACCTCCGCCTTACCCGGTCGGCCATGCTGGACGTAATGGACTCGGAGTACATCAAGCTGGCTCGCGCCAAGGGCGTGAACGCCACGGTGGTCCTGTGGAAGCACGCCTTCCGCAACGCGATAATCGCGCCCCTGACCTTTTCCTCTTTGGTCCTGGCGGGCTTTATCACCGGCGCCATCGTGACGGAGACGGTTTTCTCTTGGCCGGGGCTAGGCAGGCTGGCATTTACCGCGGTGGACGACAACGACTTTCCCCTGATCGTGGGGCTGATGCTCCTGTTCACCTTCATGTTTCTCTTAGTTAATCTGTTCACCGACATACTCTACGCCTATGTGGATCCCCGGATTCGGTTTAGCTAGGAGATTATGGCTGAAGTAACTACAACCTTAAGCCGCCCGCGGGTTAGGGTCCCGTCATGGCAAACCATTCGCTATGTGCTCCGGCGCTGGCCTGTCGCTCCCATCGCGATACTCATCATCTTGGTGATTGTGGGCGTGGCCGCGCCGCTCTTTGCTCCCTTTGACCCATTGAGGGTAGATCTAAAGGCTCGGAATACTCCTCCCTTCTGGGTTCCAGTGGAAACTGAGCTGAGGACCGTGAAACAAACGGTAGATAAACTGAGCGAGGAAGACCGGCTCAATATTTCCCTGAGGAATGCCCGTAAGATCAAAGAAGATGCGGCCGTGGGCGACGTTATATCGGTCATTACAACGCCGGCCGGCAGCTTTAAGCATCTATTTGGCACCGACCAAACGGGACGCGATGTTCTGAGCCGAGTGATATTCGGGGCCAGGGTGTCGCTGATGGTCACCGCGGTTTCCCTCACCAGTGGGGTGGTCATTGGTGTTGCGATGGGACTCATCGCCGGATATGCGGACCAGATCTTCCCAAAGTATGGCAAGCATCTGGACGAAGCTATCATGCGGGTGGTGGAGATTACCTTCGCGGTACCCGTTATATTAGTGGCGCTGGTCATAGTAATCGTCTTCGGGAAGAGCTTCATCGTTTTGTTGGGCTTGCTGGCCTTCGTGGCCTGGAACGCCTTCCCACGTAACGTGAGGGCCGAGGTCCTCACGTTGAAGACTTCGGATTACGTAGCCTTGGCCAGGATTTCAGGAGCCAGTTCATTCCGCATTCTATTCGTGCACATCTTCCCAGGTGTACTCAACACGGTGTTGGTGATCGCTACCCTGCGGGTGGGGCAATTGATATTGATCGAAGCGATCCTAAGCTTCCTGGGCGCGGGCGTCCAACCACCCAAGCCCGCTTGGGGCGCCATGGTAGCCGACGGACGGGAGTACCTGGGCAGTGCTTGGTGGATCGCCTTCTTCCCGGGTATTGGAATCTTCTTGGTCGTGATGTCCCTTAACTTCTTGGGAGACTGGATGAGGGACCGCTTCGACCCCAGGCTACGGCAACTCGACTAGCCTAGGAATGGCCTGGGCTACCGGTCTCCAAGAAAAACTGTATATAGGAAAAGATTATCTTGGCCACTGCTAATACATCGGAAGCTCCTGTACTAAAAGTAGAAAACCTGCGAACCTACTTTCGGACCCGCTGGGGTGAAGTCAAAGCGGTGGACGGCGTCAGCTTTGAACTCCGCAAGGGCGAAACCCTGGGGATTGTTGGCGAGTCTGGTAGTGGAAAATCCGTTACCATGCTGTCCATGATGCGCCTTATTCCCATTCCGCCGGGCCGGATAGTGGAAGGCACAATCACCCTGGACGGTGAGGACCTGCTGCAACTATCCGAATCCGAGATGAGCAAGGTTAGGGGCAGCAAGATTGCCCTGATCATTCAAGACCCCATGACGTCCCTGAACCCGGTGTTTACCATCGGCAATCAGGTGACGGAAGCTATCAGGATTCACCAGGACATTCCCAAGCGAAGCGTGATGGAAAAGGCCCTGGAGGTGTTGCGTAAGGTAAACATCCCGGCGGCCGAATCCAGAATACGTGATTATCCCCACCAATTGAGCGGCGGGATGCGCCAGAGAGTCGTGGGGGCCATCGGTATTTCCTGCCAGCCCTTGGTGTTGATCGCCGACGAGCCGACTACCTCCTTGGACGTAACGATTCAGGCCCAGTACCTGAAACTGCTGAGGGACCTGCAGCAAGAATCGGGCATGTCACTGATTTTTATCACCCACGACTTCGGCATTGTCGCTAAGATGTGCGACCGAGTGGCGGTGATGTACGCGGGAAAGATCGTGGAAGTTGGCAGCGTGCGGGACATCTTCAACAAACCGTCCCACCCGTACACCGAGGCTTTGCTGGCTTCGGTACCTAAAATGGAGGAAGACGTAGACCGGCTGTACGCCATTGAAGGCCAGCCGCCCTTGTTGCACGACCTGCCGGTGGGATGCTCCTTTGCGGACAGGTGTCCCTACGTCATGGACCGGTGTCGCGAAGAATATCCTCCGGAGTTCCCGGTGGATGAAGGCCACTACTCGGCTTGTTGGAGACTTGCATGACCACTCCTGTAACTACCTCGGGAAACGGCCAAGATCGCCCAGTGATTCTGGAGGCCAGGAACCTGAAAAAGTACTTCCCTGTGACCCGGGGAATCGTACTGGCACGGGTTACCGGCTATATCAAAGCGGTCGACGGGGTTTCTTTTCAGATCCGGGCTGGGGAAACTTTGGGCATCGTCGGAGAATCAGGCTGCGGCAAGACCACTACCGCCAAGATGGTGCTGATGTTGGAGCAACCCACCGAGGGCAGCATTTATTACAACGGGCAGGACATCTACCAGGCCGACGAAGCCGGACGCAAGGAATACCGTAGCTCGGTGCAAGCAGTGTTCCAAGACCCCTGGAGTTCACTGAACCCTAGGATGAGGGTCAAAGACCTTATTGCCGAACCAATGGTGATTAACTGGCAGCTATCCAAGCCTGAGATACGGGAGAGGGTTCTTGAACTGCTTCAGGAGGTAGGTCTTAGCAGTTACCATGCCAACCTATATCCCCACGAGTTTAGCGGAGGACAGCGGCAGCGTTTGGCCATCGCCAGGGCGCTTTCGTTGAATCCCAAGATAATCGTACTGGATGAGCCTGTATCGGCGTTGGACGTGTCGATCAGGGCCCAGATCATGAACCTGCTGAAGGACCTGCAGTCGGAATACAACGTCAGCTACATGCTCATAGCCCACCACCTGGCTACGGTGCGGTATATGTGCCACTGGGTGGCGGTCATGTATCTGGGTCAGGTGGTCGAGTTGGCGCCGGTTAAGGAGCTTTTCGACAATCCGCTGCATCCCTACACCAAGGCGCTCATGTCGGCGGCCCTGCCTTCCCACCCAGACACTGAACAGGAAGAGATAATTCTGACCGGTGAAGTGCCCTCTCCATTGAACCCACCGGAAGGTTGCCACTTCCATCCTAGATGCCCATTTGTAATGGACCAATGTTCTCATGTAATCCCGGAAACCAAGGAAATCACCCCTAACCACTGGGTGTCCTGCCACTTGTATTAGAGTCTCTACCGTGCCACCCCGGTAACCGTGACGCGGCGGGTTCTTCTGCCCGGTTCCTTCGAAGGAGCTACTCCGCGCCACAAGGATGAACCCCATAACGGTCGAGCGATTCCTAGCCTCCACCGCATTCAGCGTGACTCCTCAGTCTCTTCGACGCGATAGACCCGAACCACGTGACGTTTTATAGTTTCGTGGTATCCTACGGGCACACACGTTGGGGGATTTATTTTACTTGGGGAAGCTACGCCAACATAGAAAAACTCCTGGCGCCAAGGAACGGACCCCATGAATCAGTCCAAGACTGGTAAGCAGCCTCTGTACTACGGCTGGTACATCGTTTTTACCTGCATGTTCATTGCCCTGGTGACCAACGGGGTGCGAAACAGCTTTGCCATATTCATAATCCCTTTGGAGACGGACTTTGGCTGGAGCCGGGGTGAGCTTTCAATAGCCGCGTCTGTGGGGTTTTTCGCCAACGCGGTTACGCAACCTTTCTTAGGCCGGATTTTCGACTGGCAAGGCGGCCGCCGGGTACTTCTGGTCAGCATGATCGTCTTCGGCGTGGCGACAGTGTTGCTGAGCCTCACATTCCACTTCCTGTTCTTGGTTTTCCTATTTGGACTCGTATCGGGCATCGCCGCAAGCGGCACTTCCTTGAGCAACACTATGGCGCTGGTCAGCAGGTGGTTCCGCCGGAGACGCGGCACGGTAACGGGGATCAACGCCACGGGCCTGGCTGCGGGCGGCTTCTTGATCGTCCCCTTCGCCGCCTACATGTTGGAGGCAACCGGCTGGCGGATCACTTGGGCGATTCTGGGTATGTTGGTCCTGGGGTTGGGCGTACCCTTGTCATACCTGTTCTTGCGCGATGACCCATCTAAGATGGGGCTGCAACCCGATGGCGATCCCGAGCCACCAGTCGAAGGGCCAACTGAAATCCCGGACCGGCCAAGAGGACCTTTGGAGGTAGATCGGTGGGCTCAAGCATTTCGTTCTTGGCCCATTTGGCAGTTGTCCGGCTCCTATTTCGTGTGCGGATTTACCACGTCGATCATTTCGATTCACTTCGTGCCATTCGCCATTGGCCAAGGGATTTCCCCGGTGTTGGCGGCCACGATCTTCAGCTTCATGATGGCCTTGAATATGGTCGGCAGTTTGGGTGCGGGATATCTTTCTGACCGGTTTGGTGGAAGCAAGAACTTGCTGGCTCTGGTTTACTTCTGCCGGGGCAGCGCCTATGTACTGCTGTTGTTGGTGCCTGGGGCCATGGGATTGTGGGTTTTCGCCGCTGTCGCCGGACTGTCTTGGGTCGCCACCAATCCGTTGACCACCTCCCTGACAGCCGATGTTTACGGCGTTCGGGCCCTGGGGACCATCGGGGGGATCTCCTTCTTCTTCCACGCTATGGGGGCCGTCATCAGTGTGCCCATGGCTGGGTTCCTTTACGACGCCACTGGTTCTTACACCATTCCCTTCGCCATTGCCGGGGCTCTGCTCTTCCCGGCGGCATTATCGGCGTTTACCATCCGGGAGCGCAAATACTCCTCGCGTTATGCAGCGGCGCCGGCCATCTCGGGCGCCTCCGGAGATTGATCCGCGATGTCGTGGGGTTCACCTCAGGCGATCGTTGCCCACGGTGGCGAGTTGGATGTCCACCTGCTGGGCTGGATCAAGGACCTGCTGGATGATTTGTTGGGCGGCTTGGGCGATTGGGGAGTAATAGCCTTGGCCGGCGCTATGATCTTGGTCATCCCAGTAGGTTTAATGGTTCTGTACTTCTCGCAGCGCAAGCGAGGGGGCTACGATGCCGCAGTCGACTAATATTGAGTGTGACGTTCCGGCAAGCCGCATATCGTTCGTTTGAGGTCTAATACGCCGGCCTTGGCGCAAGCCCATGCGGGGGATGCTTGTCACCTGGGAACCGGGCTCGGCTGTCGATTCGTCATAGATACCCATATTTTGTCTTCATGCACTTGCCCCGCGCCCTAAATTGACCTCGGCCTACGTGGTTACTATAATGGGTAGCCTCAGGCACTAAAAAGGCCAATGGTCCTCGGCGTTGTATGGCGCGGTTTGCCCCGGCATCGAGGAATAAATCTGGGAGGAAATTGGATGGTTAATCAACAAGCGGCGCTATTGAGACCCGAGACATTGATCGCAGAGTTCAAAAAGATTGGGGTGACTCATATCGTCACCATACCGGATAGCGAAACCAACTATCTTTACGAATTGATGCAGGAACAGGACTGGCTCAGTGTTGTCCCCGCTTCTCGCGAGGGGGAAACCTTTGCCATCGCCCTCGGCCTCTCGGTAGGCGGGAAGGTGCCGGTCTGCCTGATCCAAAATACCGGCATGATGGAATCTGGCGATTCGATCCGGGGAATGGCGCTGGACGCCGGTTTCCCCTTGCTCATGGTTGTCGGGTACCGGGGCTGGAACCGCCACGGAGTCATAACCGATACGGCGGCGCGGTACACCGAGCCCTTCCTGAACGCCATGGGGGTTAATTACTACTTGGTTGAGACCGACGAAGATGCGGAACGTATCTCCATCGCATACGAAGAGGCCAAGACCAACAATCGTCCAGTGGCAATCTTGGTGGGAGATGAATACCACGGCTTTAACAGAATATGACCCGGCACGGTCTTAAAGAATCAATCAAGTAATCTTGAAATCATCGGAGGCAGATTTTGATTAACGCGGATGATATGTTCCGGACGTTTCAACCACTTCGGGAAGATGCATTGGTTATAGTAACCGGAACCGCAGGGAAGCACTGGGTAGATCACACCACCAAGCAGAACCGCGACCTTAATATGGGTGGGGCTATGGGTCACACGACTCCGGCCGCTCTGGGGTTGGCGCTGGGTTTGCCGGACGAGAAAGTGGTGCTGTTCGATTCCGAAGGCGCTCTACTGATGAATCTGGGCATCATCGCTACCATCGCCGGGCAGGCGCCCAAGAATTTCGTGCACTTGCTGATGGATAACGAATGTTATGCCACCACCGGTGGGCAGCCCGTCCCCAACGCTCAGGATATCAACTATGCCGGCATGGCCAAAGAGGCCGGCTACGCTGCGGCCTACTCCTTTGACAACATTGAGGACTTCGCCACCAACATCGGAAAAATCATGCAGGAAACCGGGCCGGTGTTCGTGGCGATGAAGATCGTGCCGGAAGTAGAGAACGAGCCCATCGGCCAGCGCACTCGCCGGCCATCCCGTAGCCGGGCCGAGACGATCCGGACATTGCGGGAGGAGTTGGGAATCTCGTAAGCAGGACCTAAGACTGATCGATCAACACATGATCGTTAATGGATTCAGAGCCTCCGGAACAGTTTCCGGAGGCTCTTATTTTCGGGATCTCTGTACGGTATATCGGCCCTGAATTCAAGCCAGAATCGCCGTTCGCCTTGACATCAGTGACTGAACCTATATCATCAGATCGACGGAGCAAAGGCTCCCAATAGTACCGTCACCATCGCGAATATACATCAAAGATTTGGCGGCTGAATGAGGTTTGAGGAGCGAGAGGTCTGTTTTGCGCCCGTGTTTCACGCACGGAATCTCGCCCTTTGCGCCATCTTCATGCTGATCGTTCTTCCCGCGCTCTTGGCTCTCCTCATTCCCCTTTACCTCGTCATTATGGTGCTTACTTTGGGACGTGGCAGACCCAAAGAGGAAGTTGGTTGCGCCATCAAACGGATCTGGTACGTGGCAAGTCACTGCAGGAGAGGCAACGACGACGCGTCATTGGTTTTATAGATCTGGAAGCTGGAGCAAACGAGGCTTGGAGATTACTTGGCTGTCACTCATTTCAAATACATCATGGGGCAGGAGTTGAGAGAGCGGGCATCAGCCGCTTTCGCGACAACCCCTCACAAACTGATAGTAGCGCGCCGGGGCTACTTTGAAGGACAGCCGGCCTATAACTTGGACGAAGCGGACACCGGCGAGTTCCGGGGCTGGTTCTCCGAAGACATGCTGGAGCCCTACGAAACGCCCCTAGTACAAACCCCGGCCGAAAACCCTGACAATTCCAACGGCAAATGACTTTAACAAGTTACTAAAGTGGCTGCTATCCAGCCCAATTCGCCGGAACGGGGAAGCCGGCCGGGCGCCCGAAAGTTAGATCAGCCGGAAGCGTGCCAGCGGACGAATTTCAACCCCAAGCAGTATGGGTCGGGCCAAGAGGATAGGGAAGGGGCGCATTTGGGACACTCGGTGTGGTTGTGGCTGCCGCCTTCACTACAGGCTAGACAGGTACAGATGTACTGGTTTCCGCAAGTTCGGCACATGTGCGGGTGTTCTACCGTGATTAGATTAGATAGCGACATTGACGCTTTCCTCGGCGCTTAGCTGCCTTGATCGGCATTTCCAACCAGACAACGGCGTATTTAGACTGGGGCCAGTATATGCGAATGCCCCGGCACTCCCGTTGCATTCCGCGAACGGGATTGGGCCAAAATGCGCCGCCTGCCAGTCGCGCCTTTGCTAACTTAGTCTGCGGCTAGAGGAAATTATCAAAAAGGGTGTCAACACCGTCACCAGATGGGCAGCCCACCCCGTCACGCACGGGGGGCAAGAGCGGGACGATCTCGAGAATTCCCGGGCCAACACGGTGAAGCGATCATGGTGTGATTGCTGGAAAAAGCTCCTCAATGCTGACTACACGGGGCGCCAGGCCCTGGTCCACCACATACTGGGAGAGTCCCTCTAAGGCGGGCCGGTTGGACTCAACGCCGTAGGACCAGTAGTCTGATCCGAAGATCCGCCGGCTTTCCTCCAAATGGTCGATGAGGAACGGCAAGGTTAACGCCAAAGCGTCGGTGTCGTACAATCCCCCGACCGCCAGGTCCTTGGCCTGGGAAAATGCATCGTACAAACTTGCTGCAACCCATGGATGTTCCCGGTGGACGTCTTCCCGGATTACCACGGTGTGCATGATGGGGAAAATCCCGGTTCGCCGGTAGTAGTCCTGCTCCACCTCCTTGAAGTTGGGAAACAGGCGGGCGATCGTCGGAGAGCCGTTCAAGAACAGGTTGGGGATGTAGGTGGCGAACAGAGCGTCCAGTTCGCCATCAGCCAGCATTCCCTCCAAGGTCTTATCTTCGGGTATGAACTCCAGATGAATATCGGCTGGCAGGTCCAGGGGAACTAAAGGCGCGGGCGCGGGTGTATCCTGTCCGCCCATGAACCAAGTCATCTCGTGAGGCGAAACTCCGTACTCGTGTTGCATCAGCCCTTTGATGAATACTCCGGCGGTGGAACTGTATTGGGGCAAGCCTATCCGTTTGCCCCGCAGATCCGCAGGCTCGTTGATGCCGGCATCGTGGCGGACGTAGATGCAGTCGTGGCGGAATATCTTAGAGAGCATCACCGGAATCGCCACGAAAGGGCACTGATCTCGAGCTTTTAGGATGACATAAGACGCCAAAGACATCTCCGACGCGTGGAACTCCTGGTCTTGGAGCATGCGTGGGAAAATCTCCCTGGGACGCAACACAGTGATGTCGAGATTGATCCCTTCAGGTTGAACACGTCCGTCGGTCAATGGCCGGGTTCGGTCATAATCCCAGCAGGCAATGTTGAGGTCTAGATTTGGCATGTGGCCTCCGGTGTCGTCTGGTCTTGATTAAACCCGGCATCAGCCAGGGCAACTAACGTCTGACAGACATGTTACCCCAATAATGATTAACGAGACCGTTGCCGGCTTGGGACGCTTGGGGGTTCCCCCGTCTCATTAAAACAAGCCCCGCCTGGGCAAGGCAGGTTTCCACGGAAGCGTCCAACCGGAATACAGAAAGGAGTGGAACTGGCGGGCGAAGGGCTCAGCTTCCGGAGCCACTGAAGTATATCGGTGGGATGGTGATCGGTCATCAGCCAAGAAAGGCGGCCACGGGAAGGAATTTCCCGTGGCCGCCTTCGGCATGATCTTTTTAGAGCGATTATGGTGTGGTTAGCGTGATTGTCAAAGTACCTACGCCGGTAAGGCCACCGCTATCCTCGGACCGCGCCTCGATGGTGTGGTTGCCAACCGCACCGATGACGTTCCCAGGAACATTCATCGTAGGCCCGGTCACCCCGACCGGGTTCCCGTCGATGTACCACTTTATGGCAACCAGTAGGGTGCCACTGTTGTCATTGTCGTCGGTAACTGCGGTGATAAAGACCAAGTTGGGTGTTCCGGCGGTCGTCCCGGTAGTGGGTCCCGTCACGGTCACCAACGGCGCGGTGTTGGCGGCAGGGGTGCTCACATCCACTGAGGCTGTACCGGTCGCACCTCCGCTGTCGGTGACCGTGAGGGTGATACGGAACTCGTCAGATGCGGAGAGAGAGACGAAAGTGCCGCTGCTTACCCCAGTTGCGGTTTGCAATACATTCCCCAAGTTGGACGTGCGTACCATCACCCAATCCATGTCGGCGGCTGGGATAGTGCCGTCCTCGGCGTCCAAACCAAGACCGGTAAAGTCTATGGTATTGCCGATTAGAATAGCCGATAGTATTGTCGCCAACGGCGGAGAGTTGGTGGGTGTTGGCGTCGGCGTTGGCGGCGGTATTGGCGTCGGCGTAACAAATGGTGTCGACGACGGTGAAGGTGTGGTAGGTGTGGGCACAGGGGTGCTCGTCGCGGAGACGGACGGGTTCTTGATCACAACTGCCAGCCGTCCGGCAACGGGCGAGAAAATATCCACGACTTGGATCGTCGAATGCTCTTCCGTAAGCCAGCGGTATACCTTGCTGACCGACGGATTGGTGATGAGACTCTCCTCCGGAATTATAACGACTCCGGCGGCGTCCTGGGCTTTGTCGAATATGGTTATTATCCAGGTTTCGCTAGCCTCGTTATGGGCCTTGGTGAGACCGGTTCGGTCCATGTCTATGAAAAGTTTGCCGGGCACACCGGCAGTGCCGGAGGCGCCGATGGTGAAGCTGTGGGTAAGGGACGTGACGCCCTCTTTTACTCCACTGATGGGGCTGTTGTCGGCGTCGCTGACGGCTGCGCCATAGATCGGCGTCATCTCCCATTCATGGGCTCTGCCAGTCGCGATGATATCGGTATCCACGCTGATCTCATGGCCGGACCGCCAAATGTTGTCGGTTCCAAATGTGATTTGAAGTGTTCCAACTTTGCTTCCGGCCGGTAACGTCCGGCCTCCAAGGCCGAATCCCCCAGGGCCGATGACCCGAAGCTTCTTCAACGCCGCCCTATTTTCCCCCATTTTCAAAGTGAAGGTGACAACCGGATTGCCCAAGGGAATCGTGTTGCTGAATGAGGCGTCAAATCGGCTGTCTGAAGGTGGGGCGAACGCGGCTCCGTCGTCCGCGATGAAGATCCTCCCGGTCCCGGTGTCGATCCGAAAACTCACCAAAGCCGCCGAATCGGGAATTTTCTTGAGGAAGTCGGGGACGAAGGTTTTGGTAGGGTCTTGGGGCAACTTGGCATCGAAGTCGATCTCCCTTACACCTAATTCGTCTTCTCCGCTGGGCAAGGCTGATACCGGAAAAGTTTCAGGAAATGAGGCATTCAAGAATCGGTCGGCGGCGGTCTCCATGGCACTGGCGTCGCTGAGGATCTGGGCGTTTATACCTTGCCCGCCTAGGCCGGTCACAGCGCCGGCGGTGATTCCGGCCAAGATACCTATGATGGCCATCACAGCCAGAAGTTCGACAAGAGTAAATCCTTCAGCTCTTCGCCGAAAGGCCACTAACCGGGCACAAGCCCGGCCCATCGAGGGTGGTACAACCCTGGCGCCAGCCTTTAGGTATTTCAAAGTGCTAACCATAAAAACCCGATCCCGCGGGTGGCCAGACCCGCCCATTCGAATACATCGAATTGTGCGCTCATGGAATCATTGCAGAATCACCCTTTTTAGTGATTGTGGGGTGAAAAATGGGTTAGCCCGGATGGAACCAACAGGGGTGTGGCGGTGGTGTGACGAATGGGATGATGGAGATTGGGGCGCCGGTCCTTTGGCCGGTCATGTAGTATGATTCGGCCATTCTCTACAGCCGCAACGAACTCCAAGTCCGGTGTGTGGTATTAGCCTATCCCGGACCGATCGGTGACAATTTGGCCTTTCGCGACTTCTGAAACGACGGAGACCCGCCAGAGAAACCCGTTAACCGTTTAGTAGCTCTGATCCCTTTGGCGATGGCGCTCTTTGCCCTCGGATATGACGTCTACAGCTTTTACCCCGAAGTTGGAGCCAGGTGCCTGATCTTAACGATCGGGCGCTTCAACTTGCCACCGTCGATCGGCCTACTATAGCCCTGGACTTTGGGACCGGTTTTACCGATGCATGGTTGAATTCCATCGGGATGGCCTATCTTTTTTTATCCGGCGGCTTCCACTTGGCTGGCCAGCGGGCTACCCGGTGTGAAGCAACACTCATAAATCAAGTTCTAAGGGGAATCCGGGGAAGCAGAGCCGGCCTTCTTGCGGTGATGTTGATGCCCAGCTACATAGGAGTAAAGCTTGTCCCCGGCGATCACACTGTCCGCATGGAGTACCGGCCTCGTCCACTCAGGGGCATCCTGTTGGTTGCGGGTCTATCAGTTCTCGCCCTGATCGCCCTAGTAGAGCGGCATAAAGAGCGGTTCAGCCTTTGGTTGACCGGACTGATTTCGGACCGCCTCGCCGCGCTTAGAAAGGGTTAGCCGCAGACAAATCTGAGGCCGGTCGGTTTCTCGTTCCGACCGGCCCCACAGATGGAACACCACTGAACAAACTGGTTAGCCAGGCGGCTAAACGCCCCTGAAGGCGCCCGATTGAATCAATGGTTCCAGCCGGACCGAAGGGTCCAGCGGATTCCTGGCATTGGCTGAGGCGATGAAGCGGTCGGCGTCTTCCTGCAGCATCAGGTCCTCGCTCAGACGTTCTTCGCACACTCTAGTCACTGCTGCTATATAGGCCTCGTGGCTGGGGTAACGTTCTTCGATGGACGGGCGGGGATCGCCCTTGGCCTCCCGCTCTGACTTGGTTCGGGCGAAGGGGACGAAGCTTCCCGTGTTCATCCACTGCTCCCCCTCGGCATAGCCGGCCTTGCGCAGGGACCAGCCGTTGCAGGTGCCCAGAGGAACCTCGATGTCCGGATAGCGCAAACCGGCGATGGTATTGCCGTCAGTATCGATCTGGGGTACCCGCAAGGGATATTCTTCGCCGGGAACCGGCTCTGGCGGAAAGACGCTCATGATGCCGTGAGTCTCGAACTTGGGGCCGTAGTTATAGCGCATCAGGCGGCTAGGTCCTTTGGGGAGGTTGACGCCGGGGATCGCGGGATACCTCGCGAGAACCTCCTCAGCCTTTACCAGAGTGCCGTCCGCGGTGCTGGGTAAGAGTGACGGCGGTGGGGGCGTTCCGTCGGTTGCCCACCGGTCCAGGAGGACCATGATGGCTCTCCTAAAGGGGATGGCGGAGATGGCGTTGGGTGTTAACTGACCGATCCAATCTGGGTCGTCCAAGGCCCGCACCATGTGGGGCGCGCCGGTGAGATGGTACATGCGTGCGTTGGCGGGAATCTCAACGTCGCTGGCGTCGGTGGGGTTGGTGTGGGTGGGCGATACGTGGCGCACCCAGTAATCGCCCTCGGTGTGGAGATGGATCACCAGCGGGTCGGTTCCCGGACGCTGCCACAGTCCCTCGTTGCGCTCCGTGAAAGGGTCGGGTACGGCGGCAAAGGTGAAAGGATAGCACTCCGCCGGCCAGGAATGCTCTTCATGCTGGCGGGGATAACGCCCGACCTGGGCAAAGCGCTGGTTCTGGAACAGGCGGCCGCTGCCGGTGTGGGTATGGACGGCGTCGAAGACTGCCCGTCCGGCGGCGTCTTCGTTCCAGCCTTCGTAAACGAATTCGCGAATGACCCGCCCGCTTAGAGAGCCCCCGGTGCCGTAGATCTTCTCCACGTGGCCTGCCAACGGATTGGCGTTCCCGGCGTGGTCGTGGGTTTCGTTCTTAAGCATGGAAAGCAGGTCTCGGATACCCAAGAAGCCCAGGTTCATCACCCGTGACCCTTCGGTATCATAGATAAATTCGTAGATCCAACCCGTCTTGAAGCCGCCGTTGATGTATAGGTCGTTGATCGACGGTGTCAGCGCCACCTCCCCGTCCTTGGTCTCTGCCTTGGCTAATTCCCACTCCGAGTCCGCTATGGGAATCCGAGGGTCAGTTTCGTTCTGCCGCATGGTTAGGGTGGCGGTGGCCCGGTCTAGAACGGGATAGGGTTGGACATCGGGGCCGCGTTCCGCGCCGGCGCTGACACCCACCGAGAGGATGCCATTGGCCATGGGGTTGAATTCCTGCCTTACCCTGCCTTGCAGCGGCTTGCCGTCTTGCAGCGCCAAGGGCAGGTTGGCGACGATGTTGCCGCCCCGGTCGATGAGGTCACCCTGCCACCCGGACCACACCAGAGTGTATCCCTGGCGCATCAGGAAACCGTCACCGGCGTACTCGGGCTTGGACATGTCTGTGCCGACACCGTAGTTGAAGCCCAATAGGCCCCGGTTGCCCCGGTTGGAGAACTCATAGAAGATGCGCTGGTCCCCCCGGTCCAGGTCAACGGGCTTGATAATGTCCAATGTCCCCGAAAACTCGACCAGCCCTTGGGAATTGCGCGGGGCTAGCTCCAGGTCGACGATGTTCGGCAGTCCCTGCTCGTCCGGATCAATGGCGAAGTGGACCTTTCCGAACAGGCGCTCGTATGGCCCGGTGTCGCCAAAAGATCCGCCACCGGCAAATGGTTCTCTCCGTTCGATCTCGAGACGTATTTGGTTTCCGGCCATGAATATCCACCTCCGGGAGCGTCTTGGACGCTCAACGCGAACAGTATACTTGGCATGACCCGTCATGGCGATTCAAAGATTGAACGACTTTACCTCACCATACCCCCCGTCTCGATTGTGACATCATTAACAATGTTGACGTGAGACATCGCGCAGAATAACATGATGCCGTCACCCTAGTGGAACTGGATTTCGCCGTGCCTATCTGCTGGTCTATTGGAATGGGGAAGCGGGATCACCGCGGGTCGCCAGACGGTTTCACAAGATGACCGATAAAGGATTGCCATAGTCGACACTTGACACGCGGCAGCCGCTATGGTAAAACCACTATTACTTTATAACGATTCAAAGGAGAGTAAGGATGGCAGATAAAGAGATAGCGTTGATGGCACACCTGATGCGCCGTGCTGGCTTCGGGGCCACCTTCGAGGAGTTGGAGACCCGCTCCGTCAAGGGCTACGAAGCGACGGTTGACGAGTTGCTCGATCCCGAAGGCCAGCCGGAGTTAGAGCGAGACCTGATGATGCGGTATCAGCCCCAGTGGGTCTCCCAAGCCGGCCTAGAAGGTCAGCAGGAAGAATGGACCTACCGCATGATCAACACCAAGCGTCCGCTGGAAGAAAAGATTGCCTTGTTCTGGCATCAAATCTTCGTCACGGGCCATGCCAAGTGCGAGTACCCCAAGCAGCAAACGATCGAGTTTGACATGTTCCGGCGCGACGGCCTGGGCAAATTCGACAATCTCCTGCAGGGTTTGGCCAAAGACCCGGCCATGGTGTTCTACCTGGACAATTGCATGAGCCACAAAGACGCCATCAATGAGAACTGGGGCCGTGAGCTCCTGGAGCTGTTTTCCATGGGCGTCGGCATGGACGGCCAGATCAACTACACCGAGGACGATGTTAAAGAGTGCGCCCGGGCTTTCACCGGGTGGACCGTGACCAACTCCATACCCAGGTATCCCTACGGCAAATACGAGGCGAAGTTCATCTACGACTCGGGCGACCATGACTTCGGCGAGAAGACATTCTTGGGTGAGACCGGAAACTGGAACGGCGAGGACATTATAAACATCGTCGCCAAGCAACCTGGCACTGCCAGGTTCATCTCACGGCACCTCTATAACTTCTTCGTGGCCGACGAGCCCCAGGTTCCCGCCTGGCAGGACACTGCGCCTGGAGACCCGGCAACGATCAAGTTGCTGGAAGACGAATATTTCCGGACCAACTACGACATCCGCTCCATGTTGCGGGTGCTGTTTAACTCCGATGCATTCAAAAACGCTCGCTTCAGCAAGGTGAAGAGCCCCACCGAGACGGTGGTGGGCACCATGCGATTGGTGGGCGATTTTAGCGTCCCCAAACCCGGCATGAATGCCATGGCGCTTAACATCCGCTACATGGGCCAGGACCTGATGAACCCGCCCACGGTAGAGGGCTGGCATACCGGACGGGAATGGATCGATAGCGGCACATTGGTGGAACGGATCAACTTCACTGCGGATGCGGTGGGGAATACCAGCCACCCTGGGATCCAAGCCATCATCCGGCGTCTGGGCTCACAAGGCCCGACCATCACACCGGAGCAGTTAGTGGATGGGTGTCTAGATATGTTGGGGGCTTACGAACTCGCTGACGTGACCCGGAACGAGATGCTCTCGTTGGCCAGATCCGAGGGCGAGATCCGGACCGGATCCAAGGAGTTCGAGGACCGGGTGGGCCAGATGCTCCAATCCATCGTAGCCACCACAGAGTATCTATTCGCATAGAAACCTCCTCTCCCCTTGTGGGAGAGGATTGAGGTGAGGGGTATCACCCCCATCCTGACCTTCCCCCATCAAGGGGGAAGGAAACGGTAGTAGAGAGGAGAAATAATGACGTCCACCAAGAAAGATCCGGTGTTGGTGGTGCTCCAGTTGTCTGGTGGCAATGATGGGTTGAATACAATCATCCCTTACACCAACCCCCTTTATAACGACAACCGGCCCGCCGTCCGGGTACCGGATGACCAAGTCCTACAGATAAATGACACCGTCGGTTTCAATCCGGCGATGGCGCCGATGAAACGCCTGTACGACGAGGGTAAATTAGCCATCATTCAAGGTATAGGCTATCCATCCCCCAGCCGTTCCCACTTCCGCTCCATGGATATCTGGCACACCTGTGAGCCGGAAAAGGTGGGCGATGAGGGCTGGCTGGGCCGGGCGATATCAGAACTTGACCCAACCAAAGAGAACGTGCTGACCGGAGTGAACTTCGGGCGCGGTCTTCCCCGTGCCATGGTGGCTCCCGGCGTCCCAGTGGCCTCGGTGGGCAACCTGGAGTCTTACGGCGTTCTCACCGGCATTGAGATAGAAGAACAGCGCGCCAAGGCTCTTGACGTGTTCTCCCGGGTCTATTCCCCAATGATCGGTCAAGGGCCGGTGCTGGACTACTTCGCCCACACCGGCCTGGACGCGTTGAAGGGCGCCGATATCCTCAGCACCGCGCCCGAGTCCTACTCGTCCACCATAGAATACGGCTCTGACTCGGTCGCTCAATACATGAGAAACATCGCCCAGGTGCATCTAGCCAACCTGGGGACACGGGTCATGTACACCACGGCCCCATACAACAGCTTCGACACACACGCCGGGGAGTTGGCGAATCACACCAAGTTGTGGTCCGAGACTTCCAACGCCGTGGCCGATTTCTACGATGACTTAAAAGAGCACAACGCCGGTGACAATGTGGTACTGCTGGTATTCACCGAGTTCGGACGCCGGGTCCACGACAACGGCTCCGGGACTGACCACGGCGCGGGCGGCGTTGCCTTCGTCATCGGCGATGCCGTTAAGGGCGGCCTGTATGGCGAGTACCCGTCTCTGGAAGCGAACAAACTGAACGAGGGCGACCTTGCATTCAACAACGACTTCCGTGGACTTTACGCCACGCTGTTGGAAAAGTGGATGGGTCTGGATTCCAAACCCATAATCAACGGCTCCTTCGAGCAGATGGCCTATCTTTAAACGATCTGAGTCTGTAGGAACCAAACTTACTGAGAGGCTTAAATGACTACTATCACCCAGATTTCCCATATAAATCTGCAATACAGCCACACCATCGGCCGGGGCGAGCAGTTCGGGCCCGGATTTACCTATCCCGTTCAGATGGCCAAGGGCGAAGGCGACATGATGTATGTGCTATGCCGCTCGCCTGAGTACCGGCCGGAGGGCACTCGCATTGTTGTATGCACCGCCGGCGAAGAATACATAAACGTCTTCGCCCGGGGCGTCAACCACCAAGGACCCCACGAATACAACTTCGAAGATGGCTCTCTGGTCTGGCCCACCTGCGTCGCTTTAGACAGTGAACAAAACGTTTATGTGTCTGACGAGTGGCTGAACCGAATCTCCGTCTATAACAAGGACGGCGACTACCTTAGGAAATGGGACATGAGCGAGGGCGCCGGAGATGGCGAGATCAACCGCCCATCCGGCTTGGCCTTCGACAAAGACGACAATCTCTATCTGGTGGACAGCTTGAATCACCGGATCCAGAAATTCTCCAAAGATGGTAAGTTCCTGTCAAAGTGGGGCACCGAAGGGAGTGGCGACGGCGAGTTCAACATGCCTTGGGGTATCGACCTTGACGCCCAAGGAAACGTGTATATCGCCGATTGGCGCAACGACCGGATCCAGAAGTTCACTCCTGATGGCAAATTCCTGATGAAGATCGGTTCGTCGGGTTCCGGTGAAGGACAGTTAAACCGGCCCACCGATGTGGCCGTGGACAATGACGGCGTCATCTACGTCGCCGACTGGATGAACGACCGGATCCAGGTGTTCGACACGGAAGGTAACTTCGTCACCCTGCGAACCGGAGACGCCACCGTCTCCAAGTGGGGCAAGGACAAGCTGGACGCGAATGCGGAGATGTGGGGAGAACGTGACCGGGCCGAGGGTCTGGAACGAGAGAGGCTGTTCTGGGCTCCTTCAGGCATCACGGTCGATGACGACAACAACGTTTTCGTCTGCGAAAGCCCTCGCAACCGCATCCAGGTATACCGCAAGCAGTCCCCAACCTTTGCGGGGCCCCGGCTGTAGACAATCCCGGTAGCTAAGAATCGATGAAGGCCCACCGGCGGCTCGGACGGATGCTGGTGGGCCTTCTTTAGTCTGTAGTCCGTTTCTGTGAACCGATCATTGTTCCGAAAATAGAATTGCCAACCTTCGGCCGCACACTTCGTCATTCCGACACCAGCCCTTCCGCTGAAGGGCGGCGAGGAATCTTGGGATGGGGGAACGGCCACACAACAGATTCCAGTAAAACATCACTCACCTTTACCTAGTCACCGTACCAATCTTAACTGGGAGATGCCCCTGTCAATCGACAGTGGGGCTCGATAAAGCATGGCCACAACGGTTGCCCGCATCCCTTATCTGGGATGCGAGCCCTTCTACTACGACATGGAACGCCGGGGCATCGAGGTGCGGAATATGGCGCCCGCGATGATCGCCGCGGCCCTTCTCAATGGTGAAGTCGATTCCGGACCGGTCCCTATAACCGACTGCGTTCTCTTGAATGAAGGGTTTCAGCCTTTGTCCGGGTTCTGTATCACAGCCGTCAGCCACTCCGGCGCCACCGTTCTTCACTCCAAGGCGCCCATCGCGGATCTGAACGGCTTGAGCATTTCTATCCCTGAAGAATCATCCCAGGACCGAACCTTATTGAGAATGTTGTTGACCCTAAAACATGGGGTCGACCCCGTTTACTTCTTGGACTCCCAGGACTCTGAGCAGTCCCATGACGCCCTCCTCCTGGCGGGTAACCAGGCGTTACGCCGGCGGCGGGGCGTACGGGGCTTCCCCCACCGGTACGACTTGGCGGAAGAGTGGCGGGAGTGGACCGGCTTACCCTTAGTTTTCTTCCGTTGGATGGTGCGCACCGGAATGGAGCGTCCGGACGCGGCCATCCTGGAGGATGCCCTGTTCGTTGGGCAGGAGGACTGGCTGGACAACCTGTACCGCATGTCCGGCCCGCGGGACGACCTGCTGATGCTTCCCAAGGACGTACTGGAGCATATCCAAAGCCTCCGTTTCTATATGGGAGTACCGGAGCAGAAGGCTATCGACCTGTTCAACCAGCACCTGGAAAGCCTTGAGCTGAACGGGAAACTGTAGGCGCAACGCGATGGCTCAAGCAGCCGCGATTCCAGGCGTGACCGCAGTCTCATTTAATTGAATCGCGGGTCCAATAATACGTCCAGCGAAGGCTAAAATTCGGTTTACATACAAAGGTGGGACTTTACTTGCGATATATTTTACGACTGTAGCTTGGAATTTGTATCATGACTCTGAATACATCGGGCAATGCAACATCAAGAAACCCGCCTTGACATCATGCAATTCGATTATTACTATTTGCGGGCATAGGTACGGACTTCGACCCCAGGGAGAGAATCGAATCCCGTTAGCGTTTAAAAGCGTACGTTAAAGAACAAAAGAAGCCCCAGGTGACTCCGCCTGAGAAACTAATCACCCGGGGCCATGAGTCGAACGTGCGAAACACACGCGCCAACTTTTATTCTAGTAAATCTATCAACAGCGCTTCTTGGTTGGATGAGCCGGAAATTCCTGCATGGTCGGGCATTCCTGATTCCCGACTTCGCGGACCCAGCCACTCCGGAAGCGCCGATTCGGTTTAAATGGCACCGAGTAGCATTACTCAAGACCAGACAAACGTAGGCCTACCTGATTCAACATTGGAGGGAAGATCATGGCGCACCGTTCGATCTCTAGCCCCAAAGCGTTATTCCTGACACCATTATTATTGACCCTTATTTTCATCGTCGCTTGCGGCTCCTCCGCACCCGCCGAACCAATAGTAGTGGAGAAGGAGGTCATCAAGGAAGTCATCAAGGAAGTCCCGGTGATCAAAGAGGTGATCAAAGAAGTTCCGGTAGAGGTCATCGTCGAGAAAGAGGTCATCAAAGAGGTTCTGAAGCACGTTGTGGTGGTCCCGAAGGAAATCAAAGACGCCGGGGATATTCCACCCACCATAGTTCCTGGAGCGATAGGCACCTCAGTCCAGGCTCCAGCTAAGGCTATTCCCCGGGGCAAACACGGTGGA
>ENA-ORDI01000106-ORDI01000106.1-marine-metagenome-genome-assembly--contig:-NODE-106-length-56351-cov-7.484398_pt1 | contig 56351 bp, 61 predicted proteins | sample MGYA00248628_ERZ508525 | MGnify/ENA primary metagenome ERZ508525 (study PRJEB26195, sample SAMN05422138) | marine metagenome | isolation source: East of Porto Seguro, South Atlantic Ocean | place... | reverse complement strand
CTTCGTCGCGAGTCCCTGGCGGAGTCGGGAAATCTTAGGTGACCGCTACAACCAGGCATGAGACTCCGATCCTTCGGCGGAAGGAGAGGAGTGAGACGAATCGCCCATCGTTTGAACTGGCGAATCTACCACGATCAACTTGAAACCGTACTATTCGCTCGAACTTTGAGGAATGGGGGTCTAGGGAATAACCCTAGAGACTTCTATCGTCTCTTCCCGGTTGGGACCGGTGGAGATGATCTGCACCGGGCAGCCCACCAGTTCTTCGATCCGATTCACGTACGACATGGCGTTTTCGGGCAGTTGTGACAGGCTGGTGGCGCTGGCCGTCGGTTGGGACCAGCCGGGGTGCTCTTCGTATATCGGCTGGCATTGGGCCAGCAGGCTGGTGTTGGACGGGAAACGGTCGATTCTTTGGCCGTCCACTTGGTATCCCACGCACACTTTGACCGAAGGAAAGCCGTCCAGGATGTCCAGCCGGGTCAATACCAAGCCGGTCATCCCGTTGACCAATCTGCTGTACTTGGCGGCTACTGCGTCGAACCACCCGATCCGGCGCGGACGGCCGGTGGTGGTGCCGTATTCATGGGCCGTCTCCCGCAGGCCCTCAGCCGTTTCGCCGAAAATCTCCGATGGCATGGGTCCGCCACCCACTCTGGTGGAGTAGGCTTTGAAAACGCCGACCACCCCGGCGATTGCCTGGGGGGGGATGCCCAAGCCGATGCAGGCCCCACCTACTGAAGGTGAAGAGGAGGTGACGTAGGGATACGACCCGTGGTCGATATCCAACAGGGTACCTTGGGCGCCTTCCAGTAAAACGGCCTTGTCTTGGGCCAGCAGGTCCTGGATCGTTTGCTCGGTGGCTTGGATGTGAGGGGCCAGACGGGCGGCCCAATCGGCGCACTTGTCGAGGATGTCCTGTATAGACAGGGCTTCCGCCTCGTATATCTTGGTTATCAAGGCATTCTTGAAGGCCAGAGCCTGCTCTAACCGAGGCCGTAAGGTGCTCTCGACGTCCAACAGATCGCCGACCCTGATGCCCATCCGGCCAGTTTTGTCCACGTAGGCTGGACCGACACCCCTGCCGGTGGTCCCGATCGCCGAGTCTCCCCGAGCCTTTTCTTCTAATTCGTCCAGGAGCACATGGTAAGGCATGATGAGGTGGGCTCGCTCGCTCACAAATAGGTTGGAGGTATCTATACCCCGGGCATCCAATTCGCTCAGCTCGCCCAGCAGTACGTCGGCGTCAACCACCACTCCGTTGCCGATTATTCCGGCAACCCCCGGCCAGCATATGCCCGAGGGGACCATATGAAGCTGGAAGGTGCCTTTGTCATTGACCACGGTGTGGCCGGCGTTGCTCCCACCACCGTACCTGACCACGGCGTCAACCCTTCCGGCAAGGTAGTCGATAATCTTCCCTTTGCCCTCGTCGCCCCACTGGCCGCCGATTACTGCGTAGCCCGGCATCTCTCCCCCTGAATACACACGATCAAACCCTGCCTAGATTAGGCAGGGCCAAAACCAAGGGGCAGTATAGCAAATAACCGCCTGTATTGGGAAGGAGAGGGTTGCACGGCCGTGGACTTTGGGGAGCGAAAATATGGCATCTTAGGGTAGAACGTTTTCGTCACGCCTGGGCACATGTATACTAGGGTTGATAGGCTATCTCTCAAGTGAGGATCGGAACCATGACCATTCGGGAAAAATTGGAAGAGGACATCATCCAAGCGATGCGGGACCGTGACAAGGTTCGTTTGGAGGCTTTGCGCTTCTTGAAAGCCAAAGTCCAGGATGTGGAAAAACCTCTGGGTAAAACCCTAGACGACCAGGGTATGTTAGACGCGATCTCCAGACAGGTCAGCGACCGCCGGGATAGCATCCGAATGTTTGAACAAGGTGGCCGGGACGACTTGGTGGCCAAAGAGTCGGCGGAGCTAGCCATCCTGATCCCCTATCTGCCTCCCCAGCTAAGCCCTGAAGAGTTGGCCCAACTGGTGTCGGATGTCATCAAGGAAGTTGGCGCGACCTCCGCCGGGGACAAGGGCAAGGTGATGGGAAAGTTGATGCCCCAGGTAAAAGGCAAAGCCGACGGTAACGCGGTCAACGACCTGGTCACCCAACTGCTTGAGTCCGGGGCTTAGGAACCCGCCTATGCGGTTTGGAATCTTAGTTTTCCCCGGTACTTGGAGCGAGACCGACTGCTACCACGCCGTCAAAGACGTCCTCCATCAAGATGCCGGCTACGTTTGGCACCAGGAAGACGATCTCTCGGGTTACGACTGTGTGATACTGCCCGGCGGCTTCTCCTACGGCGACTATCTGAGGCCGGGCGCCATGGCCCGGGTTTCGCCGGTGATGAAAGCTTTGGACGGGTTCGCGGCGGCGGGCGGTCTAGTCATCGGCATCTGCAACGGCTTCCAGATACTGTGCGAGGCCGGACTGCTGCCCGGTGCGTTGCTCCGGAACCATCACCTGGAATTCCGGTGCCAATGGACCAATCTGCGAACCGAGAGCGTTGATTCTCCCTTCACCAACGCTTGTGAACGAGGACAAATCCTCCAGGTGCCCGTGTCCCACGGCGACGGCAACTACTTTGCCGAGCCTGAGATTCTGGAGGAATTGGAGCAGGAAGGCCGCGTGCTGCTTCGATACTGCGAGCCCTCCGGCGCCATTTCCGACGATGCAAACCCCAACGGCTCGGCCAACAACATCGCCGGGATCACCAACCAGGCTGGAAACGTGTTGGGGTTGATGCCCCACCCCGAGCGTTGCTGCGAAGCCATTCTCGGCGGCACCGACGGCAAGCTAATCTTCCAATCCATCGTCGATAGCTGCTCGGCGGGCTGAACGTCAAACTCCGTTCAGGGAGAACTGGGTAGCCAATTACTCGGTGCCCAGGATGCCCGCTTGCCGGGAAGTTGAGGAATCCCTGGCCGCTAGTTAGCATCCGGCGTCGAAATTTATTCCATGGTGTATCTTGACCGAGGAGAACATTACATATTACTGTAGGGGTATCCCTGCGCCGGGCTGGCTAACCAAGGATAGGTGAGATGCTGGAAACCAGCAAGCGTAAATTCACCTCTCGGGAAGCGTGGCGATCTACGCTTGCGGAATTTATCGTCACGCTCCTGTTTGTTTTTCTGGGGGCCGGTTCTGTAGTTGTAAGCGGGGGCCTACCCAACGGTGACCTGGACGCGGCCCGGTTGGGTATCATTGCCGTGGCTCATGGATTGGCTATTGCCATCTTGGCATACGCCACTGCGAATATCTCCGGCGGGCACATAAACCCGGCTGTCACATTCGCGGCCTGGATGACGAATAAGATAAGCGCAGCCAGGGGTCTGATGTTCATCGCAGCACAACTCAGCGGTGCTGTAGTCGGCGCTTTGCTTCTTCTGGCAACCATTCCCGCCGCCGCCGACACCAATCTGGGAGCTCACGCCCTAGGGCCCGATGTTTCTATTAGCATGGGCTTATTGATGGAGATCATTGTCACCTTTGCGCTGGTCTTCGTCATCTTCGCTACAGCTGTCGATCCTGGGGGCATGGGCAATCTCGCACCCCTGGCGATTGGCCTGGCGGTTCTGGTAGATCACCTGGTTGCGGTGCCGATCACCGGAGCTTCGATGAACCCAGCCCGGAGCTTTGGGCCCGCACTGGTGTCAGGGGCGTGGTCTGATCACTGGATATATTGGGTCGGACCGCTCCTCGGAGGCGCTGGGGCCGGTCTGGTATATCAATTCATGTTCATCAACCGGGCTCGCTAATCTCAGATAGGAGGTAATCTCATGAAGTGTCCTCGTTGCGAAAACGCGGTTTCCTCACCCGGCGGACGGTCCGCATGCGTTAACGGCGTGGAAGTGCTAATGGTGATTTGTCCGCACTGTGAAACCATTCTCGGTGTTGTTCATCAGTCTCATTCATCCTACTTCAGCCAAGGATGCACTCGTGGCGCAGTCACTCAGGCGCAATGAGCCGATTTCAGGGTCAGCGTAGAACCATGCCGAACGGAGAGAAAAGTTCTTCGAGATTGCTCACAGAATCGCAGTCAGCCAGCATATGGAAGGAGGTAAAGAATGCCAGGAAAGATCGTGATCAACAAGATTAATCATGTGACTACCATGGTCAAGGACACTGCCCGGGCCATGAAGTTTTACAACGACTTGATCGGCATCAAGCAGATTCAGAGCCAAGTAGAGAACCCCAACATCACCTGGCTGCAGTTGGAAACGGGGATAATGGTGCATCTCATCGAGACCCCCGACGCCCCGGCGATGCCCCACAACATCCATCACGCGTTCGAGGTTGAGGACTTCGAGGGGACCAAGAAGATCCTTGAGGAGAACGGGTACAAGGTCGAGCGTGAGGGGGTTCGTTATGACGGCCAGGCCTTCCTGTTCATCGACGACCCCGACGGCAACAACGTCGAGTTCTGCACCGCGTCCGGTTACGCCCCGGCGCCGCCGCGTCCTTAACCGCTGCGGCGGTCTGGCAACATGGCTAGCAACGAAAAGAAATTCCGGGTCCTGGTCACGGATACCGTTTGGCCGACCACCCAGCCCGAGCGTGAGGTCCTCGATCGCATCGGAGCGGAGATAGTTGAGGCCCCGGACCCGTCCGAGGCCACGCTGATGGCGCTGGCCGCCGACGCCGACGCGATCATGACCTGTTTCGCCCAGGTGACCCCTAAAGTGGTCCAGGCCGCCAAAAAATGCCAGGTGATCAGCCGCTACGGGGTTGGCGTGGACAACATCGCCGTGGACACGGCCACTACCGAGGGGATAGTGGTTACCTACCTGCCCGACTATTGTGTCGATGAAGTATCGGACCACGTGATGGCCTTACTCTTGACCTGGAACCGGCAGATCGGTTTTTACAATGGTGTGGCTAAGGAAGGCCGTTGGAGCGGTGTATCGTCCCCGGCGCCTTTAGTTCGATTAAGAGGCCGGAAGCTGGGGATTGCCGGACTGGGACGCATCGGCCGGGCGGTGGCGGTTAAGGCCCAGGCCTTTGGGTTAGAAGTCTCGGCCCACGACCCTTACCTCCCAGCCGGTATTTCTCCTCCCTCTGATGTTCGCATGGTAGATCTGCCAACTCTGCTGGCTGAGTCGGATTACATCACCCTCCATACACCGTTGAACGAAGAGACCCTCGGGTATATCGGCGCCGGGGAGTTCGCGATGATGAAACCTTCAGCTTTTATCATCAACTGCGCTCGTGGCCCCATCATCGATGAAGATGCCCTGTACGCCGCCCTACGCGACGGTCAGATCGGCGGCGCGGGATTGGACGTGATGGAACAGGCCGCGCCCCCAGCCGGTCATCCCTTGTTCGCCCTGGACAACGTCTTGATCACCCCTCATGTGGCTTTCCTGTCCCAGCAGTCGGTGTTGGAGCTGGAGGTGCGCACGGCCCAGGCCACCGCCGACGTGCTGCAGGGGAAGATGCCACAATTTCTAGTCAATCCAGCGGTGTTGCCCCACGCGCGGGTGAAGCTGACGTAGTCACCTTAGAGAGGTGTTTCCAGATGTGGCGTTGACACCTTTGGGGGCAAGGTGTACGTTGTGGCCCGGAATGAATGCCCTCGCTACAGTCTCAGATCGGACGGTAGCCGATGGAACAGCGGTGAGTTTGCCACGTAATATATTTCTGGTGGGATTCATGGCTTCGGGGAAGACCCGTACCGGCGAGATATTGTCCCGGCTTATCGGCTGGGAGTTGGTGGACGCCGACGTGGAGTTGGCGAGTCGGGCCGGGCGGTCGATCCCCGAGATTTTCGAAGAGGATGGGGAACCCGCGTTTAGAGACTTGGAGCGAGCGCTGATCCAAGAACTTGCCGCGGGTCTCGGCAAGGTGATCGCTGCCGGCGGTGGGGCTTTCGTGGACCCTGACAACCAAGAGCAGATGCTGAGAAACGGCCTGGTGGTCTGTCTAAGAGCAAAACCGGAGACGATACATCGCCGTATAACCCAAGCTGAATCGGGCGGAGCAGCAGCCCGCCCTCTGCTGGCCGGGGCGCCTCCGTTGGAACGCATCGAGGCCCTTTTAGCGCAGCGGGCCGAAGCCTACTCCCGGGCCCACTACTCGATAGACACCGACCTTCTGACTTCCGAACAGGTGGCACAGGAAGTACTGAATGTGTTAAATGAAACAGGGGACGAAACGGATGCCGGAACCGGAGGAAAAGAAAATGGCCGATGAGAATCTGGCCGCGGTGGTTCATCATTCGGGTGGCAGCTATCCGGTAGTCGCCGGGTGGGGCATTCTTGATGATCTGGGCCGCCGGTTCGTGGACTTGGACCTTAAAGGACCGGCCTACATCATCACTGACACCAACGTGATGAATCCCTACGGACGCCAGGCCCAGTTGGCATTGCAGAAGCACGGGATAGCCGCCCATATCTTCATCATCCCAGCCGGGGAGACTAGCAAGAGTTTCAGCCTCGTCCAGTTGATCTACGACTGGCTAGTGGAACGCCGCGCTGAGAGAGGCCATCCCATCATCGCAGTGGGCGGCGGCGTTGTGGGCGACCTGGCGGGCTTCGTGGCGGCCACTTTCCTGCGGGGCGTCCCCTTCGTTCAGGTTCCCACCAGCATGGCGGCCATGGTGGACGCATCTATCGGCGGAAAAGTTGCGGTCAATCTGCCCCAGGCCAAGAATCTAGTTGGGGCCTTCTACCAGCCCAGAGGGGTATTTGCCGACGTTCAGGCCCTGTCTACCCTGGGTAAACGTGAGCTGGCCGAAGGCTGGGCTGAGGCGATCAAGCATGGCTTCATCCTGGACGCCGACTTAGTCGACACCTTCGAACAGCATGCCGAGGCACTGATGGACGTTGAGCCGGAGATTTCCACCCAAGTCATTCGGCGCAGCATGGCTATCAAGGCGGAGGTGGTCAGCCAGGACGAGCGGGAGACCTTGGGCATACGCATTCTCTTGAACTACGGCCACACCATCGGCCACGCCTTGGAGGCGTCGACGGAGTACGGCCGATTTTTCCACGGCGAGGGAGTGTCCGTGGGGATGATGGGCGCGGCGCGCATGGCCGAGCAGATGGGAATGATATCGTCCGAATTGGTGGATCGACAATACGCGCTATTGCGCCGGTTCAACCTGCCTACCAGCGCCGCTGGAGTGGACGTCGATGGGATATTCCGAGCAATGTCCATGGACAAGAAGGTCGAGGCGGGTTCCAACCGTTGGGTGATGCTGGAGGGGGTGGGCAAAGCGGTGGTGCGCCGGGATGTCCCCCTTGACTTGGTTGAAGCCACAGTCAGGGAATTGATAGGTTAGCTGTCCGCGTTGTCTTCCTGACTTGTTTCTTGCTCTGCTTCCTGATTTCTCCGCTGGCCCATCTGGGCGTTTAAAGCCATTCCGGCGATAACCAAACAGATCAGTCCGCCGAATCCCAGCAGCAACGCGTTGGCCGCGATAGATAGGTAGTCCGCATCCGAGAAACTCTCCGATGCTTGCTGCAACCCCACGGCGATGCTGCCGCTAAGGACCGTTAGGCCGAACAAGATGCGGATGCGGGCCGGGTCCACCATTCTGTTTGCCGCAGTGCCCAGTTGGGCTCCAGCCGACGCGGAAATCAGCATTATCACCACCATCAGCAGGTCAACTTCGTTTGAATACGATTTTATCAAGGTACCCATTGAACCGGTGATAACGATCTGGAACAGGTCGGTGCCTATGGCTACCGTGGTTGGTACTCCCACTACATAAATCAGCATGGGCATGAGGATGGTCCCGCCGCCCGCTCCCAACAGACCGGCGAATAAACCGGTCGCCACTCCCGCCGCCAGGGGAATAAACACGGAGATGCGCTCTATCCCCGACACAGGCAAGGACACGTAGGTTGGAACGGTCCCGAATCCGGGTATCGGGACGGAATGAGGGGGGATTCGCATCGACTGAACGCGCCGGGTCAGTCCGGCCGTGGAGATCTCTCCCTCTTGATGCGCCTGTGGCCGCCGAGTCCTCAGGAAATCGTAGATGATGAAAATTCCCAGGATTGCCAAAACCACCACGTAGATGTATCGGATGGCCGATTCGACTATTCCGGCCGCGGAGAGTAACTGGATTATCCACTGAGCTAAGAACAGGGCCGGTATGGTGCCACATACCAGCAGGAGCCCCAGCTTAACGTCTACGTTGCCCATGCGGCGGTGCTTCAGTGTGTTAATGATGGATGAGCCCATGATTAGCGTAAGGCCAGTGCCCACGGCGAAAACCGGGGGGACACCGAATACTATCAAGCCCCCCGTGATTAAGAACCCGCCCCCCACGCCAAAAAATCCGCTCAGAGTGCCCAGGATCAAGCCTAGAAGTAATAAGAGAGGGAGGGATACGGCCACACCGGCGTTGGGGAATAGTAGATCCAAGCTTATTGTCCCCTCCGGCCCCGGTGCAGTGGGCCGATGGCGGGCAGCAATCGAAAGAACGCTTCCCAGAAGCAAAATAGAACCAGGCTGGTCACGGCAACGACAGACATGACGAACAATGCCCACAGCAGGGGATAACTGCCGCTGAGTGAAGCTGAAAACTCGCCGAAAGCATCGAACATGGACTGCGCCTGCCGGGTCGTAGATTGTTGCGTTCGAGGTGAGGGCCGCGATACCATATTGCCGCGATCGATCAATCGACCCAGTTTGGGTTACGCCGATCCGGATAGATCCATGGACCGGCCTCGAACTGCTTTCTGATAATATCACGGAATATGCCAGTTGGCCGGACGTCGGCCTACATCGAGTAAGTTGTCGGTAGGAGATGTATCCCTTGGGTTTTTCTTTCCAGTTGCAACACACGGACGGCGAGGCCAGAGCGGGTGAACTGGTAACCCCCCACGGCAACGTGTCCACGCCGGCGTTCATGTCCGTGGCCACCCAGGCCACCGTGAAAGGTCTCCTTCCTGAAGAGGTGGAATCGCTGGGGGCCGAGATCGTGCTGTGCAATGCCTACCATCTCTACCTGCGGCCCGGTGTGGACTCCGTAGCCCGTCTGGGGGGGCTTCACCGCTTTATGGGGTGGTCGCGGCCCATTCTCACCGACAGCGGCGGTTACCAGGCCTTCAGCATGGGCGCGTTGCGCAAGGTCGACGAGGATGGCATCCGTTTCCGTTCGCACATCGACGGCAGCGAGCACCGGTTTGGACCGGAACTGGCCGTGGCCAACCAGCGGGGTTTGGGCGCCGACATAATCATGTGCCTGGACCAGTGCATCGCCCACGGGGTTTCCAAAGACGAGGTGCGCCGTGCCATGGACCGAACTCACCGGTGGGCTGAAGTTTGCTACCGGACCCACCAGGCGTCGGGCGCCGCAGATGAACAAGCCCTTTTCGGAATCGTTCAGGGTGGCGCATTCGCCGATCTGCGAGATGAATCGGCCCGGCACATCACGGGCATCCCCTTTCCCGGCTACGCCATCGGCGGATTGGCGGTGGGCGAGTCAAAGGCCGAGTTGTACCAGATCGCCGGCCAAGTGGCGGCTCGATTACCTCAGGACAAGCCCAGATACCTGATGGGAGTTGGTTCTCCGGAAGATCTGGTGGAGTGCGTGGCAAGGGGGGTAGACATGTTCGACTGCGTGCTGCCCACCCGAGTAGCCCGCAACGGCGCCCTGTTCACCCGTACCGGCCGAGTTGACATAACCAAGCGGAAATACGCCGATCAGGCCGAACCTTTGGATGAGGATTGCGATTGCTACGCCTGCCGGAACTTTTCCGCCGCATACCTGTGGCACTTGTTCCGCGCCAAGGAGTTGCTGGCCCTGCGCTTGGCGACGATGCACAACCTGCGGTTCATTCTGCGGTTGATGCAGGAGATGAGGGAAGCAATCATTAACGACCGCTTCAATGACTTTCAGCGGGGGTTCTGGGATGCCTACCGTCCCACCGACGAAGCGGCGAGACAGGAGCAGAAGAATAAGTGGTTAAAGGCTAGGGGCGGCTAGTTCCCGCCGGCGACGGCCGGTACGATGCTTACTTCGGACCCGGAACTGATCGCGGTTCCCAAGCCGTCCAGGAAGCGCACATCTTCGCCATTGACGTAGATGTTTACGAAGTACCGCAACTCCCCGTTCTCATCCACCAACCGGTCCTTGAATCCTGGATAGGCGCCATCCAATTTCTCTACCAACTCGCCAAGGTTGGACGATTCCATTTCAACCTTGGATTCTCCATTGGTCATGCGGCGTAGGGGAGTGGGTATTCGAACCATGACACTCATTAGTGGATGTCCTCCTAAAGCTTAAACCGGCAGTCAGGATACAGCGGTGAGAAACCACGGTCTAACCCTCAATCACGTCTCCGCTGAGGGGGTCAACCCTCACTCCGATGGCGCTGACCCAGTCCAGACCACGCTGAATCTCCGTGTCGTCTCCATCGAGTTCCAACACTACCCAGCCCATGTCTTCACGTACGTCGGCCCGGCGGATGTTGGTGACCAGATTAAAGTTTTGGCCCAGTTGATAAATTATCGGCTCTTTGACCATCTGCGTCATGAACGTGAACTTGACCCTTTGCGTCCCCATCGTTCATCATCCTCCCACCGAGATACGCTGGCTTATCACGTCCTCGAAGGCACCCATGGAGGGTTTTATGGACAGAGGATTAACGACGTCCTCAACTGCCTCTTGGGTCTTCAGCCCGTTGCCGGTTATGTAGACCACCGTCAACTCATCGGGCTTGATAGCGCCACTGTCCGCCAGGTTCTTCAAAGCCGAGACTGTTACGCCGCCGGCGGTCTCGGTGAATATCCCTTCCGTTTCCGCCAGAAGCTTGATACCGTCGATGACGTCGGCTTCCGGAACCGCGTATGCGGAACCTCCGGACTCTTTTAAAACTCGGATAGCGTAGATGCCGTCGGCAGGGTTGCCGATGGCTAGTGACTTGGCTATGGTGTCGGGACGTACCGGGGACACGTGTGGTTGCCCGTTGGCCCACGCGGTCACTATGGGGGCGCAGCCCACGGCTTGCGCCATGTGCATCTTCGTGGTCACCGCCGGATGATGGACCGTGTTTTGGTCCGGGCCGAAGGAGGCGGCTTCAACGCCGTCCAACAGGCCCAGGCATGCTAACTCGTTGAAGCCTTTCCATATCTTGGTGAACATGGCCCCGGATGCGCTGGGAATCACCACATGGTCGGGAATCCGCCAGCCCAACTGTTCGGCTACCTCATAACCCAGGGTTTTGCTGCCCTCGGCGTAGTAGGGGCGCATGTTGATGTTTACGAATGCCCAGGGGTAGTTGTCGGCTACCTCGCTGCAAAGCCGGTTCACTTCGTCGTAGGTGCCCTCGACCGATACCATCGTGGGACCGTAGATGGCGGCGCCGATGACTTTGCCACGCTCCAGGTCCCAGGGAATGAACACTACCGCCCGTATGCCCGCTCTGGCCGCATGAGCGGCCACGCTGCAAGCCAGATTGCCGGTGGAGGCGCAGGCTAACGTGTCGAACTCGAACTCCATCGCCTTGGTGGCAGCCACGGAAACCACCCGATCCTTGAATGAAAAGGATGGGTTTACGCTATCGTTCTTGATGTAGAGGTTGCGCAGACCCAGACTCTTTCCCAGGTTGCGGGCTTTTATCAATGGGGTGTAGCCGGCCATGATATCCACCGGGTCGTCGCCATTGGCTGGCAGCAGGTCCTGATACCGCCAGATGCTTAATGGGCCTTGGGAGATCCGCTCGCGGCTGATGACATCGGAGATGGTATCGTAGTCGTATACGACCTCCAGAGGCCCGAAGCAATAGTCGCAAACATTAAGAGCTTCGGCGGGGTACTCCCTGCCGCACTCACGGCATATTAATCCCTTAACAAAAGCCACCGGGGACTAGACCTCCATAGACAAATAGGCACTATCCATAGATAGTGGGGGATGCCAGTGATACTATCAAAGGCACTGGGGGTTGTCAAGCTGAACAGCCTCGTTCCAGGCTCAGAATACCAGGCCCGGCCGCCCGCGGGATGGGTGATATAATCTGATTAAGGTGCCTGGATTTCCCACCTGCCCAATCATGGCTGGAGCCATCCTCGGTGGCATCGCCTCACTTCTATCTTTAAGTGATTCCTCGCCAAGCTCCACGGCGCCGCTGCTCAGCCGAGTGGGAATCGCCGCCGGTAAACCACTAGCAACTGGAGAAGATTTGTACCAGACCCGGAACCTGATCGGCCTCCTGCAGAAGTTCTCTATCTTTCTCATTTTGGGCGTTGTCGCGGGCATGCTCGCCGCCAACCTTGATCCGCACTGGTACGAAGAGATGGTGGATTACCACGTCTTTGGCGACGGTGCGGTTTTGTTCGGACACGCCATCACCGTGCACTTCTTGATCAACAGCATCTTCATGGTCTTTTTCTTCGGAGTTGCTACCAAAGAGATAACGGAATCGATCTTGCCCGGCGGCGCCCTGAACCCGGTGGAGAAGGCGATCAACCCGATATTGGGCACCATCGGAGGGGTGCTGGGACCGGCCGGGATGTACCTGTTACTAGCGTTCGTATTCTACGGAGGAACGGAAGACTTTAAAACCGTGGCCAACGGCTGGGCCATCCCCACGGCAACCGACATCGCTCTGGCCTGGCTGGTGGCCCGGCTGGTATTCGGCTACCGGCACCCGGCGGTCAACTTCTTGCTCCTTCTGGCGGTGGCGGACGACGGGATAGGCCTCGGCATCATCGCGGTCTTTTACCCGGACCCGGAACTCCCAGTCATGCCGGCGTGGCTACTGTTGACCGTTGCCGGCATGGGGGTCGCATTCGCCATGCGGCGGCTGGGTGTTGCCTCATGGGTCCCTTATGTGGCGATCGCTGGGACTCTTAGCTGGATCGGCCTGGTAAAAGCATCGATCGAGCCGGCATTGGCCCTGGTCCCCATCGTGCCCTTTCTTCCCGCGGCCGTTGCGCAAAAGGCCGCTCCGGCAGACCATCGCTCAGTGGAACGCGATGCCGAAGTTGTTGCTGAGGGAATCGCCGGCGCCCATGATAGCAACAGCGCCTTGGAACTGTTTGAGCGTCAGCTGAAGCTCTTTGTGGACGTTGGTCTGTTCTTCTTCGCGTTCGTCAACGCCGGTGTGGCTTTTGGGTTTATAGGCAAGGTTACCTTCATCGTTCTTATATCGTTGGTTGTCGGTAAAACTGCGGGGGTAACTCTTTTCTCTTGGGCAGCCGTCAAGATGGGCTTCCCCCTTCCAACGGGCATGGACCTCAGGCACCTGGCGGTTGCGGGTTTGATCGCCGGCTTAGGCCTGACGGTGGCCCTATTCGTGGCGGGCAAGGCGTTTGCCGGTCCACCGTTTCAAGACCCGGCCAAAATGGGCGCGGTTTTAAGCGGGGGTGTGGCCCTGCTGGCCCTTGTGGCCGGAGCGGCTCTCAAGGTGAAAGGCTCGGTTGAAAGTCCGAATGATTCTAGTTGAGCCTGCGGTGATATACTCGAGCTATCAGCGGTCAGCTATCAGCTTTTGAAAGGGGCTGTAAGCTGATCGCTAATAGCCGGCAAAGGCGGTTAACATGATTGGAGTTCTGACCCATCATTGGGCAAAAGCAGACAAGATTGAAGAGGCTAAGAAGTTGCTGGATGGGAACGGCTTGGCTCAGAGCAAGGCCCCCGGCTTCGGCAGCCGGGAAACTCTCTATTCCATCGACGACCCGTCAAAAATCACTACTCTCGTCACCTGGGACAGCAACGAGATTTACGATGCCTGGCGCGCCAGTCCCGAGCGGACCGTGGCCATGGCTGGGGCCGGCGAACTTTGGGCTAAACCTCCAGAATCGGAGCGTTTCCAGGTAGCCGGATAGTCCAAGCAACTGATTCGCCGCCGGCCGCCGCCGGACTTGGTAGCTATTTGCGACTCATCAGGTTTTCAAGTCAAGCTTGAAACCCCTCCGGGCAAAGTTGCTTCACTCGCCGCCAGGGTTGGCGTTGTCTCTGCTGTTTCCATGTCGAGGGCCTGCGGACTGCTTAAGTGCATTTCGTTCCTGGGCACATCCGTTGCCTCGCCGGCGGGAGAGAACTTGAGACCGTAGGTTATCAAAATCCCGGCCATAAACACGACGAGAGCCGTGAAAGTCATCTCCAAGCCCCTGTCACCTCCGGCTATCATAGCTCGGAGTAGGGCCGATACTCCCATCCCCAACAAAAACCCCACACTCATACCCACGGTAATGATTACCAAAATCCTGGTTTTCAACATAGTGGATCTCGATTGGACTGAAGGATACGTTCTGGGAATCATAGCGGTGATTCACCTCAAACTTCCTGCCAGCATACCCACCCGTAATCAGCAATGTATGCCAGCGACGGGGCAGCACTTATTGCACATTAAACCGTATTCGAGCATTTAAAACACAGTCTCTTGGAAGTAGCTGTGACCGAGTCGTCCTACCGGGGCCCAGGCTGCAGGCGAAAATTAACGGCCGGGCTTCGATGGGCAAGAAAAAAACACACCCTCCGGAGTCTTTCCGGGGGGTGTGTCGATCGCTTCCAGTAGTCCGCGCCTGGACGACGGCCGGACTAGATGTGGCAGCGAAAAGAGCCTAGGCGCGGACGGTGGTGGGAACTTGAGCCGCGCCCTGACCGTTGGCGCCGGTGCCGCCGCCGAGATATTTGTTGAACCAGGCAAGGGCCTCGCCCCAACCGGCCACAGCGGCTTCCTGCGCGTAGCTGGGACGGTCCACGGCGAAGAAGCCGTGCCCGGCATTGTCGTACCGGTGGAACTCGTAGGTCTTGTTGTTCGCTTTCAGCGCTGCCTCGAGAACATTCACCTCTTCCGGAGTGGGTCTGGCGTCATCGTTCCCGAAAATACCCAGTAATGGGCAACTCAGGTAGGAGATGAAATCGATGGGCGATTTCGGCATTGCCGGCGTGGCGGGTTCGCTGTCCCGGGGAGTTACTCCGCCGCCCCAGCAATTCACGGCGGCATCGACGCCTTCCAGCGTGCAGGCGCCCAGGACGACCTGCCGTCCTCCTGAGCAGAACCCAATTATGCCAACTTTGCCGTTGGTGTAAGGCAACGTCCGCAAATAGTCGATGGCAGCCTGTACGTCGCCCATGGTGCGGTCGTCGGGCATTCCGCCAGCGTCCCGGATGCTGGTGCTGTTGTCCTGGGGAGTCGCTTGGCCTTGGCGGAAATGCAGGTTGGGCGATATGGTTGCGAAGCCGTTGTAGGCAAGCTTGCGGGCCATCTCTTTGGACGCTTCGTCCCATCCCGGCATGTGATGGATCAGAACTACGGCGCCGACAGGGTTGCCTCCCAGTGGGCGCGCCAGATAAGCGTCTATCTGGTCGCCGTTGTGTCCATTGATAAGTACGGTTTCTGCTAGCATACCTTCGTATTTGGCCATGGGGTCCCTCCTCTTCTAGTCGCGACTGTAACTTCGTTTCAGCGGCGTGGGCCGCCGAGCGGTGGCGTGAACGTTACTACCTGGAGAATGGAGTGTCAACCGGAGTGGCGATCCGCAGACCGAGGCTTACCAGAGGCAGCCCGTTCCCGTCGTCTTCGCTTCCTTATAGCAGCGCTCTCCTCTTTCCGGGGTATCGACGCCAAATAGTCTGATCCGTCCGGGTAGCGTATCCAAGGTGTCTCAGTCAACGATGCCCAGGACCGGCGTTGTTCGGCAATCGACACATCGCAACGTGGTCTGTTGATCGACAGGGGATGGGGCAGCGGAACAGGCTACTATCAGCAGCGGCATGAAAGCTAACCAGAAAAAGCGAAACATGGAACGTGCCGTCGGCTCATTTTGCGGTTCTAGGACTTAGGACAGCGCCTTGATCAGGCGAAAGTTCTGCCGGTGCCGGACGGTCCCCCGGCGACTTCCGGCCAGATACCGTCCTCGGGTATGCGTACGATGCGGTCGACGTAGATCCCCGGAGTCTGAATCTGATCCGGGTCCAGATCACCGGGAGCGGCGATGTCGTTTTCTACTTCCACGATGGTGATGGTGGCCGCCATGGCCATGATGGGGTTGAAGTTACGCTGGGCCATGCGGAACTGGAGGTTCCCCATTGTATCGGCTTTCCAAGCACGAATGAATGCGTAGTCGGCAGGCATGGGGTATTCCAGAACGTACGTCCGGCCGTTGATCTCTCGATGCTCTTTTCCCTCGGCTAGCTCAGTCCCCACGCTGGTGGGGGTGAAGAAGCCGCCGATACCCGCTCCGGCGCAACGGATCCGCTCGGCCAAAGTGCCCTGGGGCACCAATTCCGCTTCTATCTCGCCATCGGCGTACAGCTTGGCGAAGGGAGTCACGCGCGACGGGTGGGTCGGAGCGGTAAAGGCGCAGATCATCTTTCGCATCTGACCAGCCTCGATCAACGTCCCCACATCGACCCGGCCGTCGGTGCCGCCGTGGCCGTTGGAGACGCCGGTAAGGTTCTTGGCCCCTAACCGGTGCAAAGCGGCGATCAGGTTCTGCGGCGAGCCGATGCCACCGAAGCCGGGAAACATGATGGTAGAGCCGTCAGGTATGCCCGCCACGGCTTGGTCGAAGGTTTCGTAAATCTTGTTCTTCGCCACCGGAATCTCCATCAAGACGCCCAAAGGTCGTGGCTTCAGGCGAGGTTGCTAACGAGGGGGAGTGTATTGGGAGAGGCGTGGGCTGTCAACGTTGGCGTGGGAGTGGCAAAACCCCGGTCTAACCCCCCTTCGTAAAGGGGGATGGGGGATTTCGTCTCTGCCTCAGCTCCCCTTCGCATCAACCAAGGCCTGAACCACCTTTTCCGAAGTGATGGGCAAGCTTCTCACGCGGGCTCCCACGGCGTCGCGCACCGCGTTGGCGATGGCCGGGGCTATTGCGCCGCAAGGGCTTTCTCCGATGCCTTTGGCGTTGTACGGTCCGGGTCCGGCATCCGACTCCAGGACCACGGTTAGTAGCTCCGGTATGTCTTTGATGGTGGGAATCTTGTACTCGCCGAAGGTGCTGGTGGTTACTCGTCCTTCGTCCACGACCAGTTCTTCCGACAGGGCGTAACCGATGCCTTGGATTATCGCCCCATCGATCTGCCCTTGGTGATCCACGGGATTCAGGACTTTGCCCGCGTCGTGTGCCGTCGTGAACCGCAGGAGTTCCACCTCTCCCGTCTCGGGGTCTACCTTCACCTCGGCCACCTGGGCGGTGAAGGAGCTGACGGGCGCCGGAACCGGTTCCCGCACATGGCCAACACCCACGATTGGACGCCCCAGCCGCAGCAATAGGCCGGACCATGGCTGTTGATCGCCGTTATCTTGCCGAACTATTTGAAGTCCTTGCATCGACATGTGCTCTTCGGGCCAACCCAGGAGATCCGCTCCGATGCTGATCAACTCGTTGGACGCTGCCCGAGCTGCTTGTTGAGCCGCCAAGCCCGCTACTCTAGTTACCCTACTACCGCCAACGCCAGTGTCAAAGGGTACACCGTCGGTATCCCAGACTTGAACTTCGATAGCGTCGACCGACAGATTGAACTCTTCGCCTACGATCTGCCTCAACAGCGTGTAAGTGCCAGTACCAGGCTCAAAAATGGCGGTGTGAACCACCACGGAACCGTCGGGATTCAATGTGACGGAAGCATGGGATTCACCGCCCGCAGTGGGTCTGTCGGACACTGCTACCCCGCGGCCGACGTTAGGGGCCTTGGAATTTCGGTATCCTGAAACGGTCACCGCCGCTTCCAGCGTTTCTTTGGCCCGGATATTCTCATACACGGTCCCCAAGGGGTTCTCGTCGCCCTCCTCCAGCATGTTTTTCATCCGCAGATCCAGGGGGTCCATCCCCAACTGCCGGGCGATCTCGTCCATGTGGGACTCGGAGGCAAATACCGTCTGGGGCTCGCCGGGTGCCCGCATGAAACCTCCGGGCACGGTGTTCGTGTAGACCTGAATACCTTCGAGATGAACGTGGGGTATTCGGTAGGGTCCACCGGCCTTGGAGGAGCCGCCCAGGTTCACTCCCGGCGCTGGCTTGAAGCCTCCGTATGCGCCGCTGTTGAAGTAAACGTGGGACTCCTGAGCGACCATTGTTCCGTCACGCATGACGCCGGTCTTGAGTTGGATAACGGCGGCATGGCGGGGGTTGCCAGCGGTAAATTCCTCGATGTAGTCCATGGCCATCTTTACGGGACGGCCGGTCCGGTCGGCCAGGTAGTAGGCCAGGGGAATGTCCATGGGAGAGCCTTTTCCACCAAAATCGCCACCGATACTAACGGGATTGATCCTGATGCGTTCCTCCGGAATGCCCCAGGCTGCGGACAGTTGCTGTTTTATCGCGTATGGAACTTTGCTGGACGCCCACACCTGCACTCGGCCTGTCTCGTCGATCCAAACTAGGCACGTGTGGCTCTCCAAGTAGGATTGGTGTTGTCTAGCCACGGTGAAAGTGCCCTCAACTATCACATCGGCCTGGGCAAATCCTTCCGCCACGTTGCCTTTGCCCCAGGTGTCACGCACAAAGGCGTTGGTTACCGTGTCCAGGAGACGGGGCAGACCCGTGTAGCTGTTGACGTCGGGATGTAGGATGGGCGCGCCCGGCTCCAGGGCATCCAGGGGGTCGTACACCGCGGGTAGCTCTTCGTATTCGACCTCGATGCGAAGCAGGGCCTCTTCAGCGGTATCCCGGTCAACGGCGGCGACGGCCGCCACCCGCTCTCCGACGAACCGCACCTCGTCTTCGGCCAGCACCGGCACATCGTACAAGCGCCGCCCGTACCTAACGCCCCTCAAGTCGGCGCCGGTTAGCACGGCCATCACGCCAGGCACCTGCTGGGCGCCGGAGGCGTCGATATGAGTGATCCGGGCGTGGGGGTAAGGGCTTCTGAGGGCGCGGCCCCATAGCATGTCCGGCAACACCAAGTCGCCCGTATATCGTTCACCGCCGGTTACTTTGCTTTCACCCTCTAGGCGAGGCGTTGACCGGCCGATATTTTTGTAAGCAACCACGCCCAACCTCCTAGTAATCCAGGGTTCGAGGAAGCATAATCCATCAGACATTGGGTGTCCAGAAGTATTCTTCATGACTGCTGCACGGAAAAAGTATCTAAGGTCTTTCACGGAGGCGGAGAATTGACCGCAAACGACACTGGGACAGATGGTTTCGACCCCACGGTGCGGTTCGGCCTGTTCGATTGGATCGATAGCAATGGGATGCAGATCGCCGATCTTTATGAAGAACGCCTAAAGTATCTGGAGTTTGCCGATCAAGCAGGGTTCTATTGCTATCATTTGGCGGAGCACCACGCCACGCCCCTCAGCATGGCGACGTCCCCGGGACTCTTCCTGGCAGCCGCCGCGCAACGCACCCGCCGCATCCGTTTGGGTCCTCTGGTTTATCTGCTGCCACTTTACAACCCCCTGCGGCTGACTCAGGAGATCTGCATGCTGGATCACTTGAGTCAGGGCCGGATGGAGCTTGGCGTGGGACGGGGCGTCTCACCCTATGAACTGGGCTTCTTCAACGTAGATCGCGAATCGTCCCGGACCATGTTCGAGGAAGCCCTGTCCACCATATTGCCAGGACTGGCGGAAGGACGGGTTTCTGTCCAAGGCGAACATTTCACGATCGACGATGTTCAAGTGCATATGCGTCCCTTCCAGCGGCCCTATCCGCCCCTGTGGTACCCCACCGACAACCCTGACTCCATCCGGTGGCTGGCCCAAGAAGGGATCAACACCGTCACCCACTATGCGCCCATCAACGTGGTTAAAGAGCTGTTCGATCTTTACAAAAGCGAGTGGTTTGAACACCGGAATAAGGAAGGCCGCTTGAACGGACACGAGCCTGACCCCAAGCTAGGCATCGTCCGCCACGTATACGTGGCCGACACCGATGAGAGGGCGTTGTCCGAGGCCAAGTCCGGGTTTTCCGGCTTCATCCACAACTTCAACTATCTGAGAATAGCCCATGGGGATACCAGCGGCAGAGCCGATTATCTTGCGGACTTCGAAGGCCGCATGGCCGACGGTCTGCACATCGTGGGGTCGCCTGCCAGTGTCTTGGCCCAGGTCAAGGATCAAATTGAAGCAACCGGCGCTAACTACTTCGTGGGCTCTTTCTTCTTTGGCTCGCTGACATTCGAGCAGACGATGGAGTCGATGCGACTATTTGCTGAAGAGGTGATGCCGGCATTCGGGCCGGCGTCGTGAATCGGTGGACCCGTAGTCGGTCAGTGTCCCAGCAGGATTAGCCGTCCGTGATCGCGATGGCTTGAACTTCCACCATCATCTCCGCCCGGGCCAGCGAGTCTATGCCGATCAACGCGCTGCAGGGAAATCCGTCGTTGAAGTATTCGCTCCTGATCTGGGTGAAGTGGGTTCCGTACTGCATGTCCTTGATGAACACCGTCATGGTGACTATGTCGTCCAGGGTCCCTCCGGCCCTGGCTAGGGTCGCTCTGATGCGTTCGAAGGTGGCCCGCACCTGTCCTTCGAAGTCGCCCGCCAACGACTTGCCAGACGCGTCGGTGGTTGCTCCCACACCCGCCAGGTAGATGGTGGCGCCACCTGTGGCCTTAATAGCCGGTGAGTAGCTTCGTAGGTCCTCTGCGTCGCCTCTGAAATACTCTTTAGGCATGGCTTGTCCCCCCTTATGTTAGTGGGTCCGCGATTCGTGATAGGCCGGGAATGTACCATGCCTGGGCCGGCGGCTCAAGGAGTCTTTCCCAGGAGCCGGGACGGCACCAAATGCTTGGTGACTTTTGTGGACTGATGTAGGAACGAACCGGTGCCGAAAATACCGGAGCTTGTGAGGCGTCGTTTGGGGAATGACGAGAATATATCGGGGCTGTTGCGGGAGGGGGAGAACGAAGTTGATGCTTTGGTTGCGCGAACCTATGGGGAGACGAACGAGCGTCTAGGGTTCCTGGCGCGCCACCAAGTGGTGGCTCACCTCAGGTGGAAGAGGATGGGCGTGCGGTTGCCGTGGACCCGGCTGGCGCCTACCCGGCGATTTTAGCGCGGCCGGGCGAGTACCTCAGGGACGCATATCCGGTCTAGGGTTAGTCGTCGTCTTGGTGGTAGGCATCCACAAAATTCTTGAAACCCCGAACTTCTAAGCAGTTCTGGCATTGCCCTTGGCTAACCGGGCCGTTGGCTGACTCTATGATCCAGTGATGGGCGCATACGGGACTGTTGGCCATATTGAGGGACTCGACCGATGCTTCGACGGCAATCGCCTCGGCTTCCTCGACTACCTTTTCTATTTTCCTAACTGCGTAAGCTGTCATGATTCCGCTCCTTGATGAATTCAATTCACGTTACTCCTCGGTCGTTCTTCGCGGCATCACCCTTTAGGGCGATATTTCGGGTGACAAAAAGGCTAGTCCTTTTCAACATCCTGCCCATGAGCGTTAATTCACCGCCGGACCGAATTGTTAAACTCTGGAATTCCTCGTAAAACAAACCGGTCAAACACCTCAATTTTGCCGTGTTTCGTATATAATCCTCCCGATGGACCAAGAATTACCCAAACTGCGTCCTCTTAGTCTCCATTGGGTCAACTGGCAAGGGGAGGAAGTCCTTTCCATACAAGATCCCCTAAGGCTTGGCGAAGGCTACTTCATGGTGCCCCGGACTATCGCCCCGATGCTGGCCATGCTGGACGGCACTCGAAACCCGGATGCGCTGCGTACCGGGTTTCTCCTTCGCACGGGTATACAACTGGATTCGAGCCAGGTCGATGCGTTTATCAAGAGTCTGGATGACGCGTTTTTGCTGGACAACCAGCGTTTCCAAGGGGCGATGGCTAAGGTGATGGACAACTACCGTTCGGGACCTTTCCGTCCGTCGTCTTTGGCCGGCAGCGCCTATCCTAACAACGGAGACGAGTTGCGGGAGGCATTCGACGTTTATTGCAGTAACGCCAACGCCGATGGCGGGGGACATGTCCTGAAAGATGGCGATGGCGGCTCCAAACGCATCGCGGGCCTGATCAGCCCCCATATCGACTACAAGCGAGGGTGGCGCACTTATGCGGAAACTTGGCAGCCGGCCCAAAAGGCGGTTGAAGATGCCGAGTTGATTATCCTACTGGGTACGGACCACTCCGGCAGCCCCGGCAAACTGACCTTGACCCGTCAAGATTACGCCACTCCTTGGGGACAATTGCCCACGGACACGAGCCTGGTTGATGGCTTGGTGGAGATTCTTGGCGAGGACGGCGCGTTCCAGGAAGAGGTCCACCACATCGGAGAACATTCGGTGGAGTTGGCTTCGGTTTGGCTGCACTACTTTGCGGGGGGCAAGCCTAAGCGTATGCTCCCTATTCTCTGCGGGGTGGACGAAAACTTGGTGGAGAAAGGCGCGGAAACCAACGGCGTCCTTCAAGACGCCCTGTCCTTCCTGGCCGATGTCGTGGCGGAACAGAATACTCTCGTGGTTGCCGCCGGCGACCTTAGTCATGTTGGGCCTGCTTTCAGCGGCTCCCTTCCCCTGGATCTGGCAGGCAAGGCCAGGATCCGAACGAGCGACGAGGAATGGCTGGAAGTGGCCTGTACTGGGAGCAGCGAACGCCTGGCAGACCACATGCGCAGCAAGGGAGACGCTACCAGGATCTGTGGCGCGTCGCCCATCCGCTACATGCTGGCGATTCTGCCCGAGACCCGGGGTGAAGTGGTCGCCTACGACCAATGTCCCGCCGACGAGCAGTTCGGCTCCCTAGTCTCAATCGCCGGGGTTTTGTTCACTGAGTGAGCCTGGAAGGCCCAACAGTGGGTGATTGCCGGGCGGTGGACGGCAAATAACGGCCGAAGCTAAGTCAACGGCACGAGTCTCCATTGTTAACTGATGGTAAAACCAAAACGGTGGGTCATATCCGGATAGCTTGATCTATAGGGTGTAGCGTGCCTGAGTTCATCCTAATCATCGGCGTCATCGCCATCGTTCTGACGGTTACCGCCCTGGCGTCTGGGCTGGTTGAGCGCTCGCCGCTGTCCTTTCCGATGATGTTCCTCGGCCTGGGCTTCTTGCTGGGCCGGGGCGGTATTGGCGCTATTGATATCGGACCGCACAGTCCCCTCCTGGAAGTTGTCGCCACGCTAACGCTAGATCTGGTGCTATTCCTCGACGCGGTTAAGTTGCAGATCGCCGAACTGGGCAAGGGATGGCTGGTGCCGGCCCTGGTATTGGGCCCTGGCACCGGGATCATCATTGGGCTTGGAGCGGTTGCACTGGCCCTTTTACTAGGATTTCCCTGGCTGATGGGTTTATCGGCGGGGCTATCTTGGCTTCCACTGACCCGGTCGTCCTTAGGGAGATAGTGTGCGATGGACGGATCCCCCGCTCCGTACGCCAGGTACTTAAGTTTGAAGCCGGGACCAACGACATCATCGTGCTTCCGGCGATACTGGTCCTGATCGCCGTGGCCAGAGCCCAGGCCGGAGGAGCGGCCCAGTGGACCGTCTTCATGGCGAAGTTGCTGGTATTGGGGCCCATCATCGGATTCGCCATCGGAGGGATCGGGTCTTGGGCGATGAACAAGATTGACGCCCGCATGGCCATTAGGGAGGAGCACCAAGCGCTCTACGGCGTCGGGTTGGTCCTGGCGTCATACGCGGGAGCCGTGGCGGTGGGGGGAGATGGGTTCCTGGCCTCCTTCGCCGCCGGAGTGGCGGTGGTGGTGCTGAACCAATCATTATGCGAATGCTTCCTGGATTTCGGCGAGATCGCCTCGGAAATGGCGATGCTTCTCGCTTTTGTTCTATTCGGGGCGGTTCTCTCTGGGATTCTGGGATCGGTGGCCGTTGGACCGGCGTTGATCTTGGCGGTGTTGGTGATATTCCTGATTCGACCGCCGGTGTTGGCCCTGGTGTTGTCCCGGGCCAAGTTAAGTTGGGAGGCTCGGGCCTTCGTGTCCTGGTTCGGTCCGCGAGGTTTGAATTCGCTTTTGCTTGCCTTGCTGGTAGTTCAAGCGGGCATTCCCGGCTCTGAGTTGCTCTTGGCGACCATCGGAGTGGTGGTGCTGGCCTCGGTCACCATTCATGGAGCATCGGCAACCCCGGTTAGCGCATGGTACGGGCGAAGGGCCTCCCGCGAGATTCTTGAAGAGGAAAAGGAGGCTACCGTCGCCGGACTGTTTGGGCAGCATGCCGGCGAGGTACCAAGAGTCTCAGTGGATGAATTGGCCGAACTGATGTCCGGCACCAACCCGCCGGTGATCCTCGACGTAAGAGCTCGAGCCAGCTACGATCATGACGGCTCCCAAATACCGGGAAGCGTTCGGGTGCTGCCGGATCAAATCTTGGAGTGGGCCGCTGATCTCCCCGAAGATCGGATGGTAGTCGCCTATTGCGCTTGACACGATGAAGCTACCAGCGCCCGTGCGGCGCATCAACTTCGACAAAAAGGAATCAACGCCGTGGCCCTACAAGGAGGAATCGACGACTGGCGCGCCCAGTTTTCCGTCGACCCAATCACGGCCAAGGCCTGATCTTATCTGCGATGTTTGGGTCGGGGCTTGGCATTTTCACTCCTCCTCACGACTTTTCGATTTATAAGCGCATCTAATTTACGCATCAGGGCATCGAACCCGGTTGGTAGGAATGCTTAAGGCGATCCACCCAACTCGGCAAATCGTAACTAAGATTCAGGAGTCACAACCTTGGCTGAATCTTGGCCAGCCGTTCACGCCACGTAGAGGAGGAGATAACGTAAATATGGGTGTTTTGTTACAACGAGCAAGCTTGATCCTGGGTCTTTTATCACTGGTGTTTGCCCTACTGAGCGGTATCCACCTCCAGCACATATTAAGTGATGGCGGCGGAAGACATCCGGGTGAATTTGCGGTTCTGATCGTTTTGGCCCTTTTGGTGTTTGCCGGTTCCTGGAGCGGAGCCCGCTCCCATTCACGTTCATAGCTAACAAGGCCGCCGGCCAAATGAAATGGACGGACCGAAGCATTTTCCCTTTGGCATATAAATAAGGGCGATTTAGATGGATCCTTGGTTGTTGATTTTGGGAGGGATATGCGGATCTGGAGGCTGTAATGGCAGATCGGAAAGAAAGATACGAGCGAAAGCAGAGTGCTAAAGAGCGGCGTCAACAGCAGTCCCGTAATGCGCGCCGTGGCAACCTAGGCCCTTTCGGTCTCCATTAACCATAATTATGAATAAGGCTGCATTTGACTCCCGACCCGCGCAATTGCTATATTCCCCCTACAAGTAATTATCCTCAATCAGGCTCGGCTTTCTGATCAACAGGAGGATTTACCGTGCCTACGAATCTGCCTCCCAAGTACCACGTTGCCGAAGAAGCGTTCCGCGCGGCCGTCGGTCCGGCCGAGAAGGCCGCAACCCTTCAGCAGATGCTGTCCGCCACCCCTAAACACAAAGGGACCGACCATCTCCGGGCCGACCTGAGGGCCAGGATCTCCAAGGCTCTGGAGGAACTGGAAAATCCGAAGCGTGGCGCGGGGCGTCCATCGCCCTACGCGATCCGCAAGGAAGGGGCGGGCCAAGCGGTGCTCATCGGAAAGTCCAACGCCGGCAAATCTCAACTCGTTGCCACGCTCACGGGTGCGGACGCCAAAGTGGCCGCCTACCCCTTCACCACCCGGATACCACTGCCCGGGATGCTCCCCTTCCAAAACGTGAAGATCCAGGTGGTGGATACCCCCGCCATCGACGACCCAGAAGTGCAAAGCCAACTATTTAGCCTCGTACGAAACACCGATCTGGTGGTCGTCGTTGTTGATCTATCCGAGGACCCATCGACCGACGCCGACGAAATTCTTGGAGAGATGGACCGGTTTGGCTACCGCCTCTTGGAAAAAGGTAAGGCGATAGACCCCGACGACCCCATGGTGCAAAAGCCGTGCCTGTTTGTGGGCAGTAAGAGCGATCAAGAGGATGCGGACGTGGCCTTTGAGCTTTTCGAAGAGCTGTATGCCCCGCGCTTTTCTACAATTCGGGTATCGGCGGACACAGGGATCGGGTTGGACGCGCTGGGAGAGGCGATCTTCCAGGCTTTGGGCAAAGTGCGGGTGTATCTCAAGGCCGAAAGAACGAAAGCCGATTTAGGTATGCCAGAGGTGTTAACGATCGGTAGCATCGTCGAGGATGCAGCGATCTCAGTCCATAAGGACTGGGCGCGTAAATTCAAGTTTGCTCTTCTATGGGGTTCCGGCAAGCATGACGGACAGCGGGTGGGGCGGGATTACGTGCTGGAAGACGGCGACGTCATTGAGCTTCACAGTTAGTTGGTCAACTGGCCCTTGCCGTTCTGGTCAGCTAATCATGGTCTCATGCGGTAGGCGTGGCAACGGCTAGCTTAGGCACGTGTCCGATTAGCCTGAGACCGTAGTTGATGTCGGCGCACCGCTCCGGCTGGCGGCGATAACCTCCGCTTCCGCTCGCCGCAACTCACTCCCTAAATGGCGGACCCTTTTGTTGGCTATCATCGCGACTATGGGGAACGCTGCCACTGCCAATCCTCCGATGGCGATGGAGATAGGTGCGCCGATGGCGGCGAAGTTGGCCAAGGCGCTGGCTTGTAGCCCGCCTAAGGGCCGGATATTATAGGTCATTCCGTAAAAACCCATCACCCGTCCCCGAATATGGTTCGGCACCAGTAGCTGCAACGAGCTTTGAGACGCGGTGTTGGCCAGGGTGTTGAACACGCTTAAAACCGCCATTAGGGCCATGGCCAAGGGAACGGATTTAAATATCCCGGCGGTTATCGCAAATGTGGCTACCATTAGGCCGCTCATGATTCCGCCGCCGATTATCAGCATTCCCTTGGCCCCCGAATTGCTCCGAGTACCAAACCAAAGCGCGGTAATCAGTGAGCCCACCCCGCCGGCCCCTAAAATCATGCCTTGTTCTTTCGCGCCCACACCCAGCACATCCACGGTGATCATGGGCATCAGCGGTATGTAAGCCATGCCGAAGAAGCTGCTGAAAAAAGTCATGGCTATCAGAAAACTGAATGTGGTGTCCTTCCTGATGAAATGCAGGCCTTCTAGAATGTCGTGGATCGGCCGGGTTTGCGATGTTTTGAGGTGGGGCGGTAAACGCAATCTAAAGGTGACGGCCGCCATGACCAGGAAACCTATTCCGGCTACGTAGAAGTTAGCCGCTGAGCTGGATATCGCAATAATGACGCCGGCGATCGCCGGGGCCAGAATGCGGGTTCCGGGCCAGATGGCAGCGTTCATCGCCACTGCGCTCATCAGATCCTTGCGGTTGACGAGTTGAGGAAAGAGCACCCGCCGCGCCGGCTGATCGAAAGCCTCCACGGCTCCCGCCAGAAACGCTATGGTGATTAAATGCCATTGATTTACAAATCCCATGAGGGTGATGGTGGCGAGGAAAAAAATCAACATGGCGATGATGGACTGGCTGATCATGACCATGCGGCGCTGGTCGATTCTGTCAGCGGCTACACCGCCGAAGAGGTTCAATACGATCGCCGGTACCCCGTTGGCCAGGCCGATCCAGCCCAAACTCAAGGGAGACCCGGTGATCTCGAAAATCAGCCAGAATTGACCGAACCGGAGCATCTGGAAGCCGCTGACCGAGGCCAGCATTCCCAGCCAGAATGACCGGTAGGCCGGATACCGTAAGGCGGGAGGCAGTCTTGAGGACGATAGAGGAGCCATGCTCAACGGGGCGGCAGCCCCCGGGGACGGGCTTTTTTCATTGGTGGTAGTCTAGATGTGTCTTCCGAGCCTGTCAAACAGTAGGACGGGTTCAAACGATCGATCAGATTCGTGAAATACGGGTTAACCGGGGACAAGGCCCAACGAAAAGTTATGAAAGCGTGGCTGATATTGATACCGCTCCTGTTTGCCGTGCTGGCCTGCGGAGACACTGGAGGGAGGGATGCGCAAGGCGTCGCCATCGGCGACGAGTCCCAGGTGTTAGCCAGGCGGCATCTTGAATCGGGACTTGCCCTGCACGCAAGCGGCAATTTCTTAGACGCGATCCCAGAATATGATCTGGCGCTACGCATCTATCCTCATTATGCAGAGGCCTATCTGAATCGGGGGCTGGCCTACGCCCGATCGGACCAATCCCAAAGGGCGATACAAGATTTTGAGCAAGCTTTGAGGCTCAACCCAAACCTACCCAAGGCCTACGCCGGCTGGGGCCGGGCATTGATGGCATCGGCGCAGCTGGAGCGGGCGATCCGATACTTCGACGAGGCGATCTTGCTGGACCCATTGGATACTGAGTCCTACTTGGACCGCGAGGACGTCTACAGCGGCCTGGGCCGGGATGACCGGGCGTTAAGTGACTACAACGAAGCGGTCCAGATCGAGCCGGAAAAGGCCGAAAGCTACTATCGAAGAGGGTTGGAGCAAACCGGCCTCGCGGAGTTCGACCGGGCGCTGAAAAGGTTGCAGGAAACTCAATAATGACCCCAGTCATAGAAAAGCCCTCTTTGTTTAAGGGGGGTTGGGGGATTTCGGCCCTCAATCGCTAAGAAAAATGAGGCACCACCTGTTCACCGAAGAGATTGATGCACTGCAAGCTCTTCTCCGGGTCCATACCCAGGTAGTACACTCGGAAGAACATGTATTCGGCGCCGAAGTCGTCTTGGTAGCTCTGAATCTCTTCGGTGACTTCTTGGGGGCTGCCAATGATGATTCGGTCTTCCTTGAGTTCCTCGAAGGTCCGGTCGTATCGCTCTCCGGGTTGGCCTTCCCGGTGATACATATGGTAGAGCCTCTCGAAGCACTCGACCAACTCCGTTTCCGCCTCTTCCCGGCTGTCCGCGACGAATAATTCCCTGAAGAAGACGGGAGGGGCTGCGGGTAGTTCTAGGGCTTCGCGGCTCTGGTTAAACACTTGTATCGCCTCGCGGATGAAGCCCTTGGAGTGACGGGGGCTGGTCATCCAAGCGTCGCCGATGCGGGCCGCTCTCCGGACGCTGCGCAGGGTGTCGCCTCCCACCCATATGGGCGGCCCCGGCTTTTGGATGGGCTTGGGATTGATGGACACCCCATCCAACGTGAAATGGTCCCCCTTCCAATCGATATCGTCTTCTACCCACAGCTTGCGGATCATGGCTACGGCTTCATCCAATCGGCCGCCGCGGTTTCCTCTGGGGATCCCAAAGGAAGTAAACTCCACGTCCCGGTATCCCTGTCCCACGCCGAAAACGAACTTCCCCCCGGTCATGACGTCCAGGGTCGCCGAAAGCTCGGCCGCTTCCACCGGGTTGTGCAGGCTTAGCAGATAGATGGCCGTGCCCATGGTCATGTCCGGGGCCTCAGCCGCCAGCCGTGCCAGCAACGGAATGGGCTGGAACATGTTCTCGCCGGTGCCCAGAGCGTAGTGGTGGGCGGCGAAGATGCCGTCGAAACCGCCATCTCTGGCGGCGCGTACCTGCTTTACCGCGTAGTCGAATGCATCGGCGGGTTTGAGTTCGGTGGAAAAGTGGCCGTTGATCTGAATTCCAAACTTCATAGCGCTGCCTCTCAGAGTTGGTCTGGAGGGATGGCTCTGCCTGATGCGGATGCGGCGAACTTGGGCAGGGTCCGCCGCTGGGGGTTAGCGTAGATGGGCGGCGCCGCCGCTGTCAAGAACTTCGGTTTCGAGCCACGAAAGCAAGAATGCAGTGGCCTCGCTCCAGACGTCTTCCTTGGTTCGTCCGCTGGACTTGAGCACGGCAAATCCGTGATCCGCGCCTTCCAGCGGGTGGACCGTTGCCCTGGGAACCGTGGCAGCGGCCGCCGCCAACTCTTCGGGCGTGGCGAAGGTGTCTCTGGTGCCGGAGCAGAAAAGCGCCGGAGACGCGATTTGCGGCAGGTGACTGTCCCGCGCTTAGTTGGGTTCCCCGGTGGGTGGAGAGGGTAAGCAAACAAGGCCACTGCGTCGACAGCGGCACCCTGGGCGGCGACATGAGATGCGATACGCCCGCCCATCGACCGTCCACCGATGATCAACTTAATGTCAGCGATCTTCACCGTCTCAATGACCTGCTTTCATGTCTCTTCCAGTAGCGAGACCTGGTCGGGCCGGCGTTTCCCGGCCTCCATGTAGGGAAATTGAAATCGGACGAAGGCGAATCCTGCCAGAACCAGCTGCTGGCTTAAATAGCTCCCGAAGGGGTCGTTGATGTCGGAACCCGCTCCCGGAGCGTAGATGAACAGGCCATTGGCTGGTTCGGTGTCCGGCATGGTCCTGACCGCCGTGACTGAGGTTTCAGGGCGGACACTTACTTGGATCGTCTCTTCGTCCATGGTTCTTGATCGCGTTCCAGCCTAATCGATTAACAGACCATCCGCGAAGAATCCTACCACAAGGCCGGGACGCCATCTCCAATCGCCGATCCAATATCGGCGCCGTCCTGACACTTGTTAGTTGCCGGTCCGGATGACCGGCGGATAGGGTCAATCCATGGGGCACTACTATCGCTTCAAGCGCGGTGACCGCGTATTTATCGTATCCGGACAACGGTCTGGAGTGTTGGGCGTTGTCGATAGCGCCGTATTCCAGCGGTCCATCGACTATCCCGAAGATGTCTCTCCCGGTTATCACGTAGTATTACCCGACGATGCAGTCGTCACGGTTCGTTGGGACCAGGTTAAGAAAGCCGGCGACGGATCCGAATGATCCAACTACCGGGACGGGCTCGGCCCCAGGTGGGTGCCGGAGTCCACCAAGATGGTTTCGCCGGTGACGTAGTCCGCTCCTTCAAGAAGCCATACCACCGGGTCGGCGGCTCCTTCCGGAGTTCCGGCGGTTTTTAAGGGCGCCAAGTCGGCATATCGGTCTATCATGGTGTGGTACCTCTCTTCGCCCAGACCTTCCCGCCACCAGCGAGTCTGCATCACCCCGGGGCATACGGCGTTGACTCGAATCTCCGGCGCCAGTGCCCGTGCCAAAGACATGGTCATCGTGTTCAGAGCGCCCTTAGACACGGCGTAGGCGATGGAGCTGCCCGAACCGGTCATTCCCGACAAAGAGGAGATGTTGACGATCGCGCCCTTTCCCTGTTGCTTCATCTGAGGGGTTACCGCCCGGACCATTTGGTATGCGCCGATCACATTCACCGAGAAAATATTGATGAAGTCGTCGGCGGTGAGGGCTTCCAGGTCGGCGTGGGGAGCTATTTTAGACTGGGCGGCGTTGTTCACCAACCCATCTATTCTGCCGAATCTCTCGATGGCGGCGGCGGCCATTCGGCGGCAATCGGCGTCGTCAGACACATCGGCCCGGCAGATCAACACGCCCGCGCCAAGCTCTTCGCATGCGGCCGCGGTTGCCTTAGCTTCCGTTTCGCTCTTGGTGTAGTTGATCACCACGTTGGAGCCCTTGCCGGCCAACCGTTGCGCCACGGCCGCTCCCAATCCGGTGGCCGACCCGGTGACGATGACTACCGCGTCTTCAAGATTCATGGTAGTCCCCCTGCGGATAAGATTCCGGTGGGCTTAATCCCACCGGAATAGTTTAGACCAAAGTATGAGCAGCCGATCGGGAGTCTGTCCGGCTGCTTTGCCTCGGGAAGAGTCAGTCCGACGATCTTTCGAAGTTCATCGTCGAACATTACCCAGCCGCCGCCGTCTTCGGAGAAGGGGCGCTCAACGAGGGAGTAGATCTTGCTGGAGAAGTCTTCGATGGTATGTGCCCCGAAAACGAATAAGCTGTAGCGGACACGAGCCTCGCCGAACTTCTGGAATTCAGCCTCAAGTCGTGCCCGGTTTGCTTGCCACAGGTCCACTCGTTCCTCAAAGGGAATAATGGGGTCAAACCTGGGCATTTCGCCGGTGGCTTCCACCATCTGTTGGATGACCTCTTGGGGCACCCCATGACGCTCAGATAGACCGGCATACAAGATTTCGTCTATCTCAGTCTGGGCGATTCCTTCCCCTCTTAGCCACCGTCGCAGCGTCCGGTCAAAGTTATCTGGTCGCTGTCTTTGGATGGCAGGGAAGTATATCCCGTCGTCCCAATGTTCGTTTACCCAGTGGGCGGATTCGCCTTGGAGCCCATACCTGTAGATTATGGCCCTTAGGTTCTCAGGATAAGGGCTCCTGTCCTGTGGCTCGGGGCGTTTTCGGCGCGACGTGGTCAAACTCAAAATGTCCAATAAATGGGATTTGCCCGCTCGTGTCCGGTCTATGTGGTTGCATTAAACAAGATGACAGCGGGGCCTTGGTTCGTCAAATGGGGGCCTATTGCTCCGCCTTTGACGGCGATGGCTCTAGGGTTCGTAAACACGAAGGGGTAGGGGGTTTGAAAGGGCGGAGATGATTCAGACGCGAATTGGAGATGGGATGCTAATCCGCGAATTGGGGCATAACTTGGGCGGCGAACAACTCCAACGAATCCATCACCTTGTGGTGCTCGATGCCGCCGTAGTTTATGAAGAAAATCAGGTTTTCCACGCCTGATCGCCTCAAGGTTTCCACCCGTTCGGCCACTTGGCCGGGAGTGCCGAATAGGGCGACGTTTTCGAACATGGCGTCGTAGTCGAACTCGGTGTCCCTGGAGAATCGTCGCCGGTAGGAACTGAATTCATCTGGAAGTAACTCGGTCCGGTTCTCCGGAGGCGCGCCGACTTCTTGCCCGGTCCGTTTGAACCACATGAAAGGGGCTTCGGTGTCTCTTCGGGCTTTGTCTTCGCTGGTGGTGGTGTACATGGGCCGGGCCACCACCACGCGTTCGGGCCGGTAGTCGTACCCGGCTTCACCGACTGCGGTGCGGTACGTCTCGACCTGCTGGGCGACTTGGTCGTAGGGCTCTCCCTGGCCAATCATCAGGTTCCAATCGTTTCGGGCTACCCGCGCCAAGCTGGCCGGGCTGGAGGCGGCAACCCACACCGGCGGATAGGGAGTCTGGACCGGCCTAGGATGGATGGTCATGTCGTTGAACCGCCAGAACTCTCCTTGGTGGTCGAACGGCTCTTCCTGGGACCAGGCTTTGGTGATGACCTCCATGGACTCTTCGAATCGCCGGCTTGCTTCGTCCATGGCGATATTTAGTTTATGGTATTCGCCCCACTGGAAGCCCCGCCCCACGCCGAAGTCCAGCCGGCCGTTGCTCAACAGATCGACCGTTGCGGCTTGCTCCGCGACTTGGATGGGGTTGTGGAATGGCAGGACGGTGACCGCGCTGCCCAAGCGGATGGTGTTGGTAACCCCTGCCAGATAGGCCAGCACGGTGAAGGTGGAGGACACGATGCCATGGCGGGAGAAGTGGTGTTCGGTCAGCCAGGCAGAGTCGAAGCCCAGTTTTTCAGCCCAAACGACCTGTTCCAAGGCCTCCTTGTAATACCTGGCTTCAGACTTGGGGTCGGGCAACTGCACCGATTGGAAAAGGCCGAACCGCATCTTCCTGCTCCTCCCATGTGGGCACGCTGAGATAGAACTAGTGTATTGGGGATTGTGCCCTTAGATGGGCAAGACCGGCTCTGTCCGATCCTCTGGCAGGGTAACCTCGAAGGCGTTGAGGAAAAATGCCGTCTGGGCGTAATTGCTCATCAATGCCGATAGCTCCACCAGATGTTGAATGCCGAATTGGTCCAGGGCCGTCTGGAAGGTTGCCTGGCTGACTTTGTGATCCTTGAAGTATTCCTGGCCAAATGCGACTACGGCGGCTTCATCGGCTGCCATCTCGGGTAATGGTTTTTTATCCCGTATGGCGTCGACCAGAGCGTCGCTGACCCCCTCACGCCGGGCCGCTGGGGCGTGGGCGTTCCAGACGTAAGGGCAATCGTTGGCCCGCGCCGAAGTTATGATGGCCAACTCCTGTATCCGCTTGGGAAAGGTGGTCTCATATCGCAGGTAGCTGGTCAGGTGGCTGCGGCGGCGGGACATCTCGGGGCTGGCGACGGTGATGGAGCCGGGGCCGCCGGTGATCGTGCCTCCGGTGTCCTTGGTCAATTCGTCGAACGCGCCCCGAAATTCCTCTGGGACCATATCTTTGGAGATTACAGGTATTCTTGCCATCATTAACCTCGACTTTTGTAATGGGTACGCCGGGACGGATGCCCGAATCTAGATCACGGTCCGTTGGATGCGGTTAATCCTACCTCGCTACGGTTCAGATTCAGGTTCGATGACCCTCTCTCTGTAGCTATAAAAGCCCGGCCCGGCGGCGTCCCGGTAGTGTAACAGCGCCCGGCGTTACCTTCAAGCGAACCAGGTAGGCGAGCGGATCCATCGTGAGGATAGTGGAAAGCCAGGCCCCAATAACAACTCTGGTGCAGGCCGCCAATCCGATATTTTCGGCGCCTTGGGGTGTCATCCCCGCAGTTCCCTTGGTGGTAATACCCTAGCCCTGATCGAGGGACGTTGGTAACGTGTTCGATAACGCTGCCGTTAGCGGAAGGAAGAAGGAAGGTGGAAATGGCCAGAGTCCTCATAGTTGATAGTCATTCGGCGATCAGAAAATGGTTGAACGCCAGCCTCGGCGATATTGGACACCAAGTTGATCAAGCCACCGATGGAAAGACCGCCCTTGAGACTGCTGCTCGCGAGCCCATCGATCTGATGCTATTAGACTTTGACTTGCCGGGTATGGGCGGGAGTCAAGTGCTGTCTAACTTAAAGGGAAACCCGAGAACCAGAGCGATACCCGTGATCATGCTGACTTCCATTCCGTCTTACGAGACGGAGGCGGAGTGCCTGCGGTTGGGGGCCTCTAATGTTCTGACCAAGCCGTGCAATTTTGAGGTTCTGGCGACCCACATCAGAGTGGCGCTGCGGGAAGGACAGGATCCAGTGGAGGAAGAACCAAGCGGTGAGGCGCTGCAGGATGAGGCCGAGTGGGAACTGCCAACGGAAGAAGTCCTGCCGGACGCTCAGCCGGCCCTAAAATCTCCCGGCCAATCCAGCAAGTTCGTTAGCGCCGGGGGCGGCTTGGCTCCTTTGCGGTTGGTTCTGGGTGGAGGGCTTGCCAGTGAAAGTCTAACGTTGATCGAAGGTCCTTTGGACTCCGGTAAAGGCTTGATCTGCCAATACCTGATGTACGGAGCAATCATGGAGGGCAACAAAGTAGCCCTCTTCAGCTCAAGTCAAACCGTCGAAGACCTTAGCCAAGAGATGGGCTCCATGGGTAGGGACGTGTCGGAGGCGCTTCAAGATAACAAACTGTTGGTCCAATCAATCTCCAGACCCTCTCCTGAGGTAACTCCCGAATCCTATTTCGGCGCGCTGGCATCCAAGATCCACTGCCTTCCGAAGTCTTGCGCGTTGGTTGTTATCGACGAGATCACCGACCTGGCGATGATCTGCCAAGACCGGACGATCATGGGATTCTTTTCCATTTTCAAAGAGCTGTGCACCGGGGGAAGGGCCATCGTTGTCGTGGCCCAAGCAGGCGCATTCGCGCCTGACTTATTAGGCCGGTTACATCAATTGTGCGATACCCACATCACCATGGCGGTAAGGGACAAACAGGTGAAGGTGCTCAACGCGGGCAAGGTAAACAACCTGGAACAGCGTAAGGATAATGGCTTCAGCTTCCGGATTGAGCCGGGCGAGGGCGCTAAAGTAGTCCCCATGTTCCAAGTACGGATCTAGGACGTGGGAGCCGGTTAGGTGATGACACCCTCATCTACCATCGCTGCCAGCCGGTTTTCGTCCAGGCCCAAGAGGCTGCCGTAGATCTCCTGGTTATGTTCCCCATACTTGGGGATCGGTCCCGCCGTCGTTGGGGTCTTGGAGAATTTGATGAAAGTGGGTCCGGGGACAAGCATCTTCTTGCCGGGTTGACCTTCCAGTTCGGTTTCCATCATCACTTCCCGCTCCCAGATGTGGCGGTCTTCCAACACGTCGGGTATGGTCATGGCCCGCCCCACGGGAATATCTGCGCCGACCAGGGCATCCTCCACGTCCTTCACCGGTCTTTCTTCACACCAAAGGTGGAGCAATTCCATGCGGATCTCCGCCTTGTCGGTGGCGAACATGGGCGCCGCGTACTCTGGGTCTTCTGCCAGGTCGCTATACCCCATGACTTTGAGCATCCGCTCCCACATACCGGCCCGGGCCGCTCCTGTTGTTACCCAGCCATCCTTGCATTGGAGAAAAGTACCGCTTCGTTTGAAGTCGTTAGTGCCGGTTTCGTAGCACATCGCCAGGGCGACTTCTTCCAGAGATATACCGCCGTCAAGCATGGCTACTTCCAGCCATTGGCCTTCTCCGGTCCGGTCCCGGTGTCTTAACGCCCCCAGGATACCCACCGCGGCGTGCAGGGCGGCGGTGCGGTCCATGATCGGCCCCTCGGCCATGATGGGCTGCCCAAAGCCTCTGCCCGTCTGGTCTCCGAGGCCGCTCATGGCTTGGATGATGGGGTCGAAGCATTGACGGTCCCGGTAAGGGCCGTACTGTCCGAATCCCGATACCGACGCCAGAATGATGCCGGGATTGACTTGGCACATGGCATCGTAGCCAAACTCCATATCGTTCATCGTGCCCGGCCGGAAGTTTTCCAGCACCACGTCGGAAACACCGACCAGGTCTAAGAACAGCCTTTTCCCTTCGGGATGGCGGGTGTTGAGGGTGATGCTCTTCTTGCCCCGGTTATAGGCGGCGAACTGAACGCTCATGTCGCCAACGAATGGGCCCGAATTCCGGAGGTCCGCCCCTTTCCGCCATTCGATCTTGATCACCTCCGCGCCCATGTCCCGCAGTATCAGTGATCCCCTGGGTGCGGCTTGCCACCGGGCAAGTTCCAAGATTCGAACGCCTTCCAGCACTTTGGTAGGAGAACTAGGGGTCATCATTTTACTCCTGATATCTTGTTCGGTTCGCCGGGATCGAGGGGTGGCAGCAGTATAACCGGGTTTGCGCCTTAGGGCATTGTTCGTGGGTATAGATGGCCATAAGGGGAGGTGGGCTTCCTGGGGCGGTAAGGAAGTTCCAATGGAGGATGTGTGGTTTGTGGCAATCACGACGGTGACCCGTATTCCTTGATTCACGAGCCAGATTGAAGAATCTTATTCCTTCTCACACAATGTGCGTTGATTACGTTGGCTAACTATGGCTGGTTTCCGCGGAATAGGTTCGTGTCCGCATGAACATATAAAAATAAATGAGGCCGCCTACTTCAGGCGGCCTCCAAAGCATCCATTTTGCTGGCTAGGCTAAGGGGCGGTAGGTTGCAGGAATGGCGGTTCATTCGATCACGAAATCGACGATGCTTCCGGAATTGCCGCCCATGGACACGTTGAAGGAAACTATGGCGCGGCCATCCACGCTGGCCTCGGCCGTGAAGGAATCTCTAACCATGACCACCGCGCTCGGCCAGGTGTATACCGAAGGGTCGGTGAATTCGGTAAAGTTGACTAAAAGATCGCTCCAATAGTTGCCGGCCGAAACCAGTGCGGCTGTCCGGTAAATCAGGGTCCTTGTCTCTCCGCTGGGTATCGATTCAGAAAAATCCCAATCCAGTCTCTGCCGAGTGTCTGAAGAAGGGCAAAGATTGCTGCCTTGAGGAATGTTGGTAGAAGGGTTCGCTAGGCTGGCGCTTTGAAACGTGGCGGAGTCATCAACGAAGCAGAACCCAAGTGGGAGCAGGTCCCGGATGCCGTAGCCGGTAGCGCCGCTGGGGCCGAGGTTCAAAGACACCGGCCCAACGTTCTCGATCTCTATCGAATATTCAACCGTGAGTTGGTAGGTGTCCGAGGGAAGAGGAGATCCGGTGGGAACGGCGTCGACGATCTGGCTTATTACTTTGGTGATCTTGGCGCCGGGTGAAGTCCCCTCGCAAACATCATCGTCTGCGGCAACGCTGCCTACCTTCACCGGCGCGGTCATACCGGTTTTGGTGTTATCGTCCCCGGGTTCAGCCCAGGCTTCATTGCAATAGTTGCCGTCGCTCAATATTGAGCCCGACCGATCAGCGTCAAAGGTTAACACGACCGACTCGTAGGGCTGGAGAGTTGGCAGCAATGTAACGTTCCATACGATGTGCCGGTCCAGAGGGCAGACAGTTTGGCCTTCATCAGGATCGGGGGCCACCGTTTGTTGGGTCACGCCGTCGGGGAATAATAGGGTGGACGTGCCGCCGCATAGGAACTTTAGGCCGGGTGGCAGGTTGTCGTGGATCTTGTTCAGCGATATAGAACTATCGTCTCGGTTGGTCAGAGTAATCGTGTAGGTAAAGGGTGTTTTATCGGCTGAAACGGCTTCGCTGGTGGTGCTCACCGTTTTCACCGGCTGGATCTTTCTGCTGCTGTAGGCCGGCGGAGGCCAGAGTGACGCTCCTTCCAAAAGACTTTCGTCACTGGTGACTGGCGAGGCGGTTGGATCGCCGGTCAAAACGATGTCGATTCCCCCCGGAGCGCCATCGCCGCAAGGGAAGGTCGTATCCGTGCCGTCTGGGTGGGCGGTCCACCAATCGGCCCAGCGCTGGGCGTCCAGGGTAAGGTAACGAACATACTCTATTACCCCCAGAGCGCAATATTGGCGGTTTAGGATATCGTTCTTGACCTGGGAATCGGTGCTCAGGACGGTGGATAGGCGAAGGTTGCTGGTGACCACGGCAACCCCAAACAACATAAACCCAACGACTAACAACATGGCCACCCCTCCGGATTGGCCGCGGCACAGTCTTTTCATCCCTTACTCCTGTCTCCGCAGGTAAGTCCGGAGGACGGTGTTCTTAGCCTCCCCGGAATCGGCTTCCACCTCAAGTTCCAGTGTCAATAGATTGCCGCAGTGGAGAAATCCTACCGAATCGGTCACTACGTGTTCGGCCAGGGTGTTGACCAGTCCGTCGTATTCTCTTTCGAAGGAATCCCCGGAGACTTGGTAGGTGGATGAATGATAGGCGCCGTCGTTGTCCGTCCAGCTGAGAGTTATGCTGTCGGACGCTGAAAGGCAGTCCAAAGGTTCTCCGTTCCCATCCACGGCCGCTTGGGCGTTTAGAGCGTCTCCGGAGAACCAACTGCCGGCGTGCCGCAGGTCTTTGGTGGCAACTACTTTATCCTGGTATGAAGTTTGGAAGGAAAATACCTGGAATAGCCCGCTGCCGGCCAACCCAATAGCTAGGGACATTATTCCCATGGCCACCAAAACCTCCACAAGAGTGAACCCCTGTGTCCCGTGATCAGCAGTTTGACAAGCCGGGATGGCGTCCATGTCTCCTTCTCTTAATCCCAACGGGTCCTCAACGTCTCTAGAACCAGAATATTTTCGCTGTCGCGGCTAACCGTCACCACCACCATTTCAATGTCCACGTCCCCCGTAAGATACTCATCGGCCGTTAGGTTGATGGCGTATCCCGCTGGAGGCACTATGGTGGGGTAAGGCGTGCTCAGGGGTTCCTGGTAGGACACATTGAATACGCTTTCCATCTGATTGCGGGCGATCTCCTCAGCGACGGACTGGCCTTCTACCATGGATCCGGTGTCAAGAGCGGTGGACATGCCGGACAAAACCGCGCCTCCGACCAGGGCGAATATGGTGATCGCAACCACTGTTTCCAAAAGCAGATTGCCCCTGGAATCCATGGCGATTCTCCGGGTCGTCCGTTGGAAGAAGGTAAGTACTGCTTGTTTCAACACCCTGAAGCGAGCCCAAACCTGGATCTCCCTGGCTTTGCGCCTCGCAGGCAGAAGCCGGGCGGGCATTGGCGCATGTGGATCGGCAGAATTGCCGGAGGTGTACATCGTGTTTGTCATAACTCGTAATCAGTACCAAAGAATCATGGTGTGATAGGCCGGGTCCGGTATCCGGTAAGGTCTATGGCCCGCCCTGGCACGATCGGGGCGGGCCATAGTGGCGTCGGGAAATGGCTTCCGGACGGAGGGTCCCGGAAGCGTCAACCCTAGGCCGGGGTGGCGCAGGCCGCCGCGGCTTTGGCGTCCGCGGGGACCGCTTTGACTCCGTCGGTTGAGTTTTGGGCGTACACGTTGCCAGACGTGTCCCAGCAGTAGAAGAACTTGGTAGCGTTCTTTTTCAGATAAGCATCCAAAGTGGAGGCTCCCGTGCCGGCGGGCAGAGCGGTCCAGGTGTTCTGTCCGTTGCTGGTAGTTCCCTTGTCGTTGGCGGTCACCGTCGTGATTCCCTTGTCCGCCATCATCGTGTCCATAGCGGTCTGCACTGTCTGGGTCTCGGCTTCAAGGGCGCCTTCGTCTCCCTTTCCGGCGAACTTGGTTACCAGCGGTACGGTAATGGCGGCCAGTGCCACGATGATGCCGATCACCACCAGCAGTTCTATAAGAGTGAATCCCTAATTTTTATTCGTCTTCCCTAGGATGGCGTTGATGAATCCTCGCATGTTAGTTTCCTCCTCTGTTTGAAATGTCACTCACTGCACCACCCCACATCGACATATTCCCAGGACGAGGGGTAATAGGTAAGTAACTCAGAGGTCGAGTTTTAGTAGCCAGCAAGCCCAGATATCTGACGCCGGAAAGGCCATGGGCATGGCCCGGAAGGGCCATGGAATAGAGAGTAATAGTTGATCCTGGGAAAGATAAAATAAAGAGGAGCCCCCAAAGTGGGTCTCCTCCGGAGCCCGGCATCTAACCGGAAGATGGGCCTAGTTCAATTTACTAGATCAATTCCCGGCGATAGGCCTCGGCGATGGCGTGGGCCCGGTCGTTGACCCCCAGCACCTCGAATATGTGTCTAAAATCCCGCTTGAGGGTTGTATTGCTGATGGAGAGGACGGAGGCGATCTCTTTTGACGACAACCCATCTGAAACATGGCGCAACACTTGGTGTTGACGATCGGACAGTGTTGGGCCGGAATTCTCCCTGGGCCCGGCGGCGGCCCGGTCCATAAGAAGGCGGGTCAGGTTGGAGTCGATGGGCGGGGTACCTTCGGCGGCTTGCAGGAGTTCCTCAATCATCGCTTTCGGCTCCAGGCCTTTCATCATGTATCCGTCGGCGCCGGTGTCGATGCTGGGGATCAGATATTCCTCACCGTAGGCGCTGAGGATGACCACTTTCAAATCGGCATCCTGGGACTTCAACCGGCGGGTGGCTTCCACTCCGTCGATACCCGGCAATTGGATGTCCATGACGACCAAGTCCGTGGTTAAGGCGGCCACGGCGGTAAGACATTCTTCGGCGGTATCGGCCTCGCCGACGACGACGAACCGCTCGTCGGACTCCAGGATCCGGCGCAATGCCATCCGCATCAACGGGTGATCGTCCACGAGATAAACGCGTAGATTTGCCATGTTTGCTCTCTTGGGAGAAGCGTCTTCTACCCCAGGTCAGCTGTGTTGGACGGCTTCGGCGCTTATTTCGGCCCGCTCGTTGAAGATTATCGCCGGTTGGTTATCCCTCTCTTCCAACGGATTTGGAGCCGCCGAGGTCACTTTATAGCCCTAGTCCTGCCTTGTCCAGTCCTGTTCCTGGTCCGATATGAACAGCGGCCGCCCCATGGCGGGTCTGGGGAGTGCCGGGCACGGACTAGAACGTCGCGGACCAAAGATCATGGCCGTGATGAAGGTCACAGATTCGGCGGATCCATCTAGTTAGTCTGTTGTTAACCGGATTGGTTCCGGTACAGGCGACGACAGGAGCCGAAGATGATGCAAGAGAACGTACTCGTAGTTGACGATCACCCGGAGATCCGGGACCTTATGGTAAAGATCCTCGAGAGAAGAGGTTATCGAGTCTCGACCGCATCCGACGGCCATGACGCCTTAACGCAATTCGCTTTGGCTAGGCCCGATCTGGTGATCACCGATCTGTCGATGCCTGGATTGAACGGCTACCAGTTGTGCCGGCTCATACGAGGAATCTCCTCGGTTCCGGTGCTGATAATGAGCGCCCAAAAGGGCGTGGAAGAAAAGGCTTATGAGATGGGGGCCGATGCCTTTGTGTCCAAACCCTTCGACATGGAAGCCTTGTGGGCTGAGATCGATGAATTGCTGCTGGATACTTGCAGGCTCACGAACGGTTAAGAGATTGTATTAAGTAACGAAATTGGATGCCCAAGCCTTGATCAAGTGGTGGGCGATGGCGATGGGAGCGGGGATGGCAAGACTTTCGTTCTCGCCCGTTAGCGCCAGCAGAACCTCTTCCCGGTGGAACCAACGGACATCAGCCATTTCCTCTTCATCCATCGAGATATCGGTGGTCGCCGCGTCGGCGTGGCAGCCAATCATCAACGATGAGGGGAAAGGCCAAGGCTGGGAAGAATGGTAGCGAACATTCCGCACTCTGATGCCGGCCTCTTCCATGACTTCTCTAGCCACTGCCTCTTCTATAGATTCACCTTGGTCCACGAATCCGGCCAGGGCAGAATACCTATTAGAGGGCGAGCCGCGCCCCCGGGAGCGCCCCAGCAGACACTGATCGCCATGGGATACAACGGTGATAACCACTGGGTCGGTACGGGGATAGTTCTGGGCCTCGCAACCGGAGCATTGCCGCACCTGACCGCCCCGTTTCATATGGGTCTCGTGACCGCAGATCGCGCAGAATCCATTGCGGCTGTGCCAGCTTACCTGCGCTCGGGCCTGGGCTACGATCCCGGAATCCGGGCCGCTCAGTACTTCAGTGGCGGTCCGGGCGTCTTCGAATCTCCGCTCCGTGCTCTCACGCAGTTCGCGAACGGCCTGTTCATTCTTCGAAATATCGACTACGAAATGGGCTGATTCACCTTCGATGCCCAAAAAGATCGCGGTTGAATCCACTCCCAGGCGGGTCAAGTCGTCGATGCCAAGCCAGCCAAGCTCCTCTTGAGCCCCGCCCGCTATCAGAACATTCAGGTCCCACATGGGAAGGAATCTGCTCTTAGGGTCTTTGGCTTTAGCGGCCAGCCACTCTTCGTCGCGGCGCTCGACATCGCCCCGGTCCAGTGGATTGCCGGCGTAAATATGGCTGATGATTGGCTGGTTGTTACTCATAGCCTCGTCCGGTTACGGCAAAATACTGCGGCTCTGCCGCTGGAAATGGATTCGGCGCCCCGGAAGTGCGGTCTCACGGTCCCTGGCATCGATCTTCGTGTCAGGTGTTATGGATGTTGTGCCCAGTATACACAAAACCGGTCTTATCGTTGTCGAGACGGGTATTCAGTGCCTTTCCATTAGGTCTGGTATAACTCGCGGACCGGAGGATGAAAGCCGATGGCGTCGACCTTGATCACATCGGTACCGTATTTCAATGACCTTCAAGTCTGGAAGGACTGTGCCGTTCATTGAGTCTCCGGAATATGTTCCCGCGGCGCTGGCTTACGGCTTTTAAGACCGTGTATTCCTAGCGGGGGTATTCGGCAATATCACAGCCAACCAAGGACGCCAAAATCTAGCGGTGCTCTTGTCCTAGTGTCAATCGTTCTAGTTAGCTTGGTGCTATCGGATATCCCTGGCTCGGTGGACGTTAGCTCGGCGTGAAGGGCTCGGTGTTGGCCCGAGCGAAAATCATGTATCTACGGCTTGCCGGGCCTCCTTACAAGATGACACCTACGGAGCTACATAACCGTTTGCTCATAACGTCAGGCGGTATGACCGGTCGAATTGACAGGTTGCAGAAGCGTGGACTTGTGTGCCGTTTGCCCGACCCTAATGATCGGCGCTCGATTCTGGTGGAGCTTACTGAGCGCGGTTTCGAGCATATAGAGGCAGTCGCACGCACTCACTTTCGCATCATGGAACATCTAACAGAGGGGCTTAAATCGGAGGAACGGGATTGCCTTGCCGGTCTGCTGAAGACGCTGTTGTTTCTCTTCGAGTCAACTTAACAGAATGCGCAACCGGAGAAGGAATCGATTTCCGGAATAACATAGGGGGTAATTTTATGGCGATAATAGCGATCTTTACAGGCAAGGGGTTTACCAAGGACATGTATGATAGGCTGCGGCAAGAAGTGGGTTGGGAGACTGACCCGATCGATGGTTGGCTGATGCACGCTGTCTGCTTTGACAAATCCGGTGACATCCGCATGACAAACATATGGGAATCATCGGAAAAGATGAGCGAGGGCTTTGTCAGCCGTCTTATGCCTGTAATGCAAAAGATTGGCATCCCACCACCGCTAGCTGAGGTTTATCCTGCCTACAATGTAAACGTATTTTCAACGACGATTTAGGAGTGTGCCTCGGTCTCCAGCCACCATCACCCGGTGATTTTTAATCTAGATATCTCTCGAGCCACCTCGACTCTCGCCTAGCTGTGTCGATGTGTATCCCACATGGTCCAGTCTCCGGGGTTAGTTTCGGCCAGCGTCCTTTGCCTGGACTGCGCCACGGGCATTCCCGGTCTCTTTACTCCGGGTCCCGGAGGTAGGGAAACATGGCCAGAGGCGTGGCGGCCAGCAGACCGGCGTCCACCGGCAGGGTCGCGCCGGAGATCCAGCGGGCCTCGTCGGACGCCAAGAACAAAGCCGCCCATGCCACGTCCCAAGGCGTGCCGTCGGTCCCCAACGGTCCGGCCCGGCGTCGGAGATCAAGCATTTCCTCGGTGGAATGGCGGACCACCATCGGGCTGCGAATGTGGCCCGGCGCTATGCAGTTGACCCGAACGTTGTCCCGGCCGTAGTGAACCGCCATAGAGTTGCTCAGTCCGATGATGCCGGCTTTGGAGGCAGCGTAGGGGTGGCTGGGCCTTCCACTACCGGCGCGCAGGCCCACGATGGAAGACAGGTTTATGATGGAGCCGCCTCCGGCCTCTATCATCTGGGGAATGGCGTGCTTGCTGGTGAGCATGACGCTTTTCAGGTTCACGTCGATCACGGTGTCCCAAAACTCCTCATCCACATCGGTGACCGAACCCGGGCCGCTGATGCCCACGTTGTTCACCAGGACGTTGAGGCGCCCGTAACGCGCCACCGCGGCATCGGCCATGCCCCGGCAGTCGGCATTAATGGTCACGTCGCCGACGAACACCGAGGCTTCGCCCCCTTCTTCTTTAATCGTTGCCAGGGTCGTCTCGGCGTTGGCTTGGTCCCGGTCGGCCAACAACACCTTGGCCCCCGCCCGGGCGAACAAAATGGAAATAGCCTGCCCAATCCCCACAAAGTCTCCGCTGCCGGTTGCCCCCGCCCCGGTGACGATAGCAACCTTGTCTGACAGTCTGGTCCGTTGATCCAGCATCATTCTTTTCTACCTCCGTTGGCTCAGGGGAAGTATAGTATGCCCCGGGCACCGGGCGTCAGTGACAGAGTAGGGGCCGGTTTCGCGACAGATGGCGCCGCTAAGGTGGTCCCTCTACGTCTCCTCCCAGCCGCCGCGCCAGATATGCCCAGTGCTTACCCCAGGCGACGCAGGTTGCCTGAACCTCTTCCGGAGACGACTCTCGCAACGCAACTGGGCCGTAGTGGGACGAATAGGCGTTTCCTTGGATGACCATGCCGTGGTTGAGGAGTACGTGGATCATGCTGAGCAGGGCCAGTTCAGCCCCGCTGCCCGGCCTGCCGCCGCCGGTGAAGACCCCGCCCACCTTGCCGGACAGGGGGCCCGGATAGTCTTGAAAGGCGGTGACATCGAACAACCGCTTGATCTGCCAATCAACGCCACCGAACCGCACTGGCGTCCCCACAATGATTCCCTGGGCGGCCAGCATCTCATCCCATAGCACTTCTTCCACCGTACGGACCGCGACGCCGGCCCCACCCTCCAGTATCCCCTGCCGGATGGGTTCGACCATCGAGCCGGTGCGTCCGTTCTTGGACGTGTAGATTATCAACAGATTAGGCTCATTGTCCGTCATTCAGTATCTCTCCCACCGGTTTCGCCCTTCCCTGTGGCTAATTCGCAAAAATCATCTCAACCGCCGAACCACCCGTCCGGCTACACCCACTCATCGTCCGGAGGCCAGATATTTGTGGCCCCTCTTCCGGCGCCCTGCAGTCCTCCCTCCCCTCGCCAGTCAGCGCTTAGGTCACGGAACTTGAGGAAATGGGGAGTTTGGGTGTGGGCCTGAAACGCGTCTTCGTCCTTGTAAACTTCGTAGAGCCATATCCTGTGGTCGTCGTTGGCGTCCTGAACCACGTCGAACCTCAGGCAGCCCGGCTCGTCGCGAACTGCTCCTCGGGCATTCTCAAGCATCCCCTTGATGTATTGCTCTTTGAAACCTTCCTTGATCTGGATAGGGGCAACTATTATGTACATGGCGCCTCCCGAATCGGATAGGATGATAAACCCATGAGATTATAATGCCTTTCCCCCGAATGGCGACGCCTTATGAGTGACCTTTTGGTTATAAGGATATAGGGATGTGACCCTGCGGATAGTTTTTCCACCAATAGGCCTGGCATCTGGAGATTACTGGGCGGCGTGACGAATGTCTTAATCAGCATAGTCATGGGAACCACCTGGCACTCCCTGGCCCTGTTAACAAAACTCCTATCTTGATCCAAGCGGCCTGGATACTACGTTCCTATCGTCTGCGTACAATGTGGGCATTCTGGCTCCATCTAATCAAACTTTGTTGCACGTCTTGGGATTGACGGTCCATGATTGATAAGCACTTATGACCACACGCAACGCGGGTGGCAACATAGGCGAACCCGCTACCCGTTCTCGATGGTTCCATCGGAGGGAAGCTCTAATTTCCTTCGGTATGGTCCTGTTTGACGTTGCCTTCAACTTGTATTACCTCTATCCAGAAGTGGCGAGCGGCATCGTCTCCGGGAACGATAGTGTTTTTCACCTGCTGATGGTGGAGATGGCGGCCGAGGCTATCACCCAAGGACGGGACTTTACTGATCCGTGGCAGGCCTCCATGGGCATGGGTTACCCCTTGTTCCATTACTACCACCACTTGCCGCACGTCACCATCGCACTCATCCACGTTCTCACTCTTGAGATGATTCCCTTAGTCGATATGTTGAACTGGGCGACATATTTGCTTCTTAGCTTCTTCCCGTTATCCATCTTTTGGGCGATGCGGCGCCTCGGCTTTGACCACATGCCGGCTGCAATGGGCGGCCTGGTTGCTCCCCTGGTCACTACTACCGGCATCTTAGGGTTCGGGTTCGCCAGCTATGTCTTCCAGGGATGGGGAGTCCACGCCCAACTCTGGGCAATGGTGCTCCTGCCCCCTGCCTTGGCCCTGGGTTACCGAGTCATTCAGGAAGGACGTGGATACACCTTGGGCGACCTTGCTTCTAGCGGCGACGATGATGTCCCACCTGATGTTCGGGTACATGGCGTTCATTACCCTCGGCGTTCTGACGCTTATCCAACCCGCGCGGGTACCCAACCTCAGGTCTCTGGTAGACTCCATGTGGCCCCGGTGGTGTCGGCTGGTTATCCTCGATCTGTTGGTCCTGTTGGTAATCTCCTATTTTCTGGTCCCCACTTTCCTCGACCGGACATTTCTGAACAACAGCGTTTTCCTCGATACGGTCCAATACGACTCTTACGGGCATTCGGAGGTGCTTCAGGGTGTGGTCAAAGGAAATCTTTTCGACTTCAACCGCTTCCCTTCCCTGACCATCTTGCTGGCTCTTAGCTTTGCGGTCTGTTTATACCGATGGAGAGAGACCCGGTACCTGATGCCCGTAGTGATATTTGTCTTTTGGCTGATCCTCTATTTCGGCAGGGCGACTTGGGGACCCTTCATCGATGTTCTGCCCATGAGCCGGTTCCTCCACATGCATCGGTTCATCGCCGGGGTTCATCTGGGCGGCATACTGCTCATGGCCGTGGCCCTAGCCGCGCCCTGGTCATGGGCCTTTTCCCGAAAGAAGGTCTGGTATCCCGCCGCCGCATTGGTGTTGACCGTATTGGTATTGCTGCCGGTATATATCGAGAGGCGTTCCTACTTGGTTGAGAACGCCTCCTTGATAGATCTAACCCGGCAGGCTACCGTCGCCGAAGACGCCGATCTGACCGCTCTATTCCGGACGCTGGAACAACTCCCGCCCGGCCGTGTGTATTCCGGTCAGCAGCGCGGCTCGGTACTACCAAACTGGAGCGACGATTATTATGTCGGCAACCTGGGGGTCGACGACCTGCTCCATCTAGAGGGCCTGGATATGGTGGGGATGGTCTACCACGGCTTTTCATTGAATAGTGACGTGTCGATCAATTTCGATGAGCAGCGTCGGGATCATTACAACCTCTACAACGCGCGGTACGTGGTGGCCCCTGAAGGCCAAGATTTCCCGGACTTTGTACAACCGCTGCAGTAGTTTGGCCGCCATCGATTGTATCAGGTGGAAACAACGGGCTACTTCGACCTGGTAGGTTCGGACCTATCGTTCGCCGGAGATGCTCCAGACCTTTATCTGGCGGCGTCAACCTGGCTGGTCAGCCGAATGCCGTCGGCAAAGAAGCATCCGGTGGTGTACCTGAGCGGCTCTTCCCAAGGGAGTAAACCCGCAACTCCGCTTACTTCGGCCAAGGACCTCATCCCAACCATGGACCCTCCCACCGGACCGTCCCGGGGCACGGTCCTCTCCGAGAAGATTGGCAATGATTACTTCTCCGCCGAAGTGGCCGTGGAGCGAGAGAGCATGTTGCTGCTGAAAGCCACCTATCATCCAAATTGGCGGGCGACAGTGGACGGGGTAGAGACGGACACGGTTATGCTGATGCCCAGCTTTGTGGGGATCGAGTTGTCTCCCGGCAATCACAGCGTACGGATAGAATACCGGCCCCGGCGGCTGCGGGTGATCCTGTTAGTTTTGGGACTCCTAACGTTGCCGTTGATCGCCGTGGGTGAGAGGCAAGGCACGGTTATTTGTTCTTGGTTCGCCACAAATGTCGTGGCTAGAATATCCAGCGCGAAGCGGAAAAGAAGCACCAGACAAAAACAAGGCCCCTGGAATTACCCAAGGGCCTGATTCATGCCTAAAAGTGGCAGGAGCGGGAGGATTCGAACCCCCGACCACTGGTTTTGGAGTCTAATGGTATCTGTCTTAACCCGTACCGCTAGCTACGTTTTAGACCCTCTGGGTGGAATCGTCAGCCCGACATTTGTGCCTACAATACCATATCGTCACGCCTATTCCCGGGTAGTTGGTTAGCAAAATGGTTAGCAAAACCGGCAGCTGGGTCAGCTACAAACTGGCCCACGGGGCCAACCGTTGAAATGCTCCTTAACCTCTAGCGCCGCACTTAGCTAGAGCAGGTCTGGGATCCATTTTCCTGGTGGATGCATGGCCAGTTCCTATGCAAAGGCCCTAGCTGTCGATGACCTTCCCCTCTGCGACAACCACATCGGCTTCCTGCAACCGGTCCAGCTTGTCTACCAACGCCACCAGATCCTCGAAGGGCACGTCCCTGTATGGCCTGTACTGAGCAGTCTGGCTACTCTGACCGCCTTGCCCAGCCATCTGGCCTGTCAGCTTGGCGGTAACCCTATCAGCAAGGGAGGTGGCGTAGGTGGCGCGACGACGACATAGGAGCCAGGGGCTTAACCACCCGGGCACGATGGGAAACCCCTTCAATAGCAGGGTCCCCGGACAGGGTAGCATCCGCCAGGGCACTCACCCTGTGGAAGCCAAGAAGACTCTGGCGGAGCGGGGCCTTGAAGAGCGCAACTCGGCGTCCCGGCTGCTGGAGGGTGAGACTTTCGTGGGGGGCGATGGTTACCGGTATACGGTAGTTTCCACCTTTCCCGACGGCTCCATCCGGGTACGGCGCAGCGACGGGGCACTGGGATCACTACGCCCCTCCGACTCTGTGAAGCTGGTGTCCGAGTCCCCAATGAGGGAGTTCCTGGCATGAAACCGGTAAAGGTTAGGCGGACCATCCGCCGCCCCCGGCGGACGCGGTCACCGGGGCTGAAGAGAAGGGTTAAGAGGGCGGTCCGGTCCGCAAGGCGGCACATAGCCATTCTTGCGGGAAGGTAACCTGATGGGCCAAGGCCAATGGCCGGTCTCTAGGAAGGTGACCGTAAGATACGCAAAGTGGCAGGCGGAAAATGGGTATGAATAACTTATTGCCAGCGCCGTCATCCAGCGGACCGTGGATTATCTGAATGAGTACGCTCCCGGCTATCATGCGCTGTTAGCCGAGAGGCCGGTGATTACGGTGCGGTGGGACAGTTGGCCTAGGTGGTCCTAGGGGCCGGACAGGTCAACTTGACGGTAATAGCCGTTCTTACCGGTGTTGTCCCAACTCAGGCCGTAATCACCAAAACTATGAGCCACCGCTTTAGCTACAGTCGTTGGGTAGAAACCCGTGTCGCCCGCACGGGGAAGGTTGACCATTTGGACTTCCTGATCCGGGTGCGCGCCGGTCACCGCCTCTAACTCCATCTCCAAGGCGTTGGGAATGCTTACCTTCCGGCGACGACCAGCGGACTCATAGAGAATGGGTACGAACTTGACGCCTAGGAAGGTACCAGTCAAGTCCTTACGCCGGGTAAAGAAGCCGCCTCCTGCCTCGCCAGATACGATCAATCGCAGGGCCTCCCGCTGTTCGTCCGTCGCCCGGTCGTCAATGTAAATAGCCACAATCCAGTTGCCATCTGACATCCGCTGCGGCGTGCGGAAGGCCATCGCGAAGTTCAGGCCGTCGAGAGACGTCTCTCCATAGTGACCCGTGCTGATATGCCAGGCATGGTTCACGTCGCAGCTGTCGTAATGAGCAGGGGTTCCAAACATACATGGACAGTTGACCTCGCAGTTGCAGCACTCAAAGGATTCGCCACTAAAGTGCCATTGCTTGGCAGCTTGCTGTGTCACCGTGTTATCTCCTTACATCGGAAATTAGGCCACGGACTCCTGAAATCCTAGCACTGATGGAATCCTGGGAGCAATCAGAGGTCTCCGGTGTCATACAGGTTATCGCCTGAACGTACCATCACCCCTGGGATGTAGTCTCATTCTGATTGCTGGTGTGTCATAGAGTCTACCACCAGAACAGCTAGATCAGCCCAACAGCCACCATCCACACTCCCCACCCCACTAAAAGCAGGCCAGAGACCCGGCTGATGTGGAAACTGGCCGGCGCCACCCTCTCCAGCAGCACGAACCCGGCCAGGGCAGCAATCCACAAGAGGTTCATCACCCCCAGAACGAACAGCAATGCCATTAAGACCCAGCAGCAGCCCACACAGTAGACACCGTGGCGCAGCCCCATGGCCAATGCCCCCCCGGGACCTTCCCGCCAGTCGGTCATCAGAAAGGACAAGGGAGAGCGGCAGTGGGTCAAGCAGACGTATTTCAAACGGCTCCACTGGAACGCTCCCGCCGCTATGAGCAAGCCGCCGGCCATATAGACGCTGGCGCTGGCGCCCATCATTGAGGTCAGCAGTGAGTTGACGTGCAGCGCCCAGCTGGCCACGGTGGCCCCGGCGGCAAACCCGCACCAGACCAGTACATAGCCTGATAGGAACACACCCGTGGGCACGTAGGGCTGTTGCTTCTCCCGGCGTTGGCGGTTGACCGTGGCGAACAGCAACAACATTGGAGCGGCGGTGGGCACCATCATGGCGGTCATCATGACCGCCCACATCAGGAACATCAGGCCGAAGTCGGCGGCGGTCCACGCTTGCCAACGGACCATGGCCATGCCGGCGTCCATGCCACCCATGGAGAAGGCCAGGTACACCATGTAACCCCAGGCCAGCCCGGCGACGCACAGAACCCCCGCCAACACCACCGCCCGGTCCCGCTTCAGCACTGATTCCAGAGGAGCATCCAAGCGCAAGTTTCCCTCTATTTACGGCCCGCTGTAGTCAAAGGGAGCGAACTCAGCGTATTGACCCGAGTGGTCGTGTTGAAAGCCGCCCGTGAAGCGGTAGACACTGGATGCCCCTAACTCTGCTTTGGTGGAAGTGAACCCGGTAGGTTTTGCCAGATGAATCTCCTCCGGCTCGCCGGTAACAGGGTTCTTGATGGAGGTCAGCCCGATCTCAAGAATCTCCCCTGCGCTCAACCGGCTGTCCAAAGCATCCATAGTGGCTTCGAAGCTCTCGAATATCGGTTCGAGCACGGTCTCAGTCACGGCGGCGAAGATGGCGAACGGCCCCCCACTGCCACCCCTAAATAGCGTAAGAAAGGCCTCTCGCTGCTGGTCAGCGGCCCTTACATCCGCGATCCATTGGGCCGTGCCATGCCCCTCGTGCACCGGACCCGGAAACTGGCCTGTCCAGCTCATGTACAGCCCGTCTAGAACTACATCGCCGAACCGGCCCTCCTCAATGTGCCATGCGTATGTCCCCTGGCACCAACCGTTGGTAGGCCGCGCATCGAAGTTGCAGGGGCAACCCCAGTCGCAGCTGCATGCTCCAATCAAATTACCCCTTAGATTCCACTGAATTTCACTGACCATCAAGCTCCGTTCGGCGTCTGCTGATTAGGATTTGAGCCGTCCGTTGCGCAATTAGACCACCCCGGGCGCGATTCTAGCTCGGGCATTGCCACTTGCTCCTACGGTCCACTGTATTCGAAGTGGGAGATGTTGGCCGATTGTCCAGCATACTCAAAGCTCATGTTGGGGTCCGTGAGTTTCAAAGTAGTTGAACGACGGACATGCACCGATTCGGTGAAAAATGGGACTACCATGTCGTTGACAGTGGTGTCTAGGGGAGGCATGCCTGGTATGGGATTGGGAATCCTTTCTGTCCCTGCTTCCAGCAGTCCAGGCACCGTTATGCGGTGCTCACCATCTACGATTTCGAAGCTGATAGGGACTTGCTTAGGGTCCAGAGGGTTCGCGATTAACGCGCTGAAAGGCTCAAACCAGCCTCCAGCTTGACCTGATAGGATGGTACCTAGGGCCTCCGCCTGGTCTTGCGAAGCCCGCTCGTCAAGATACACTCCGAGAGTCCAGCCACCATCGAAGACCTTACCAGGTATCTGTACGTAGAGGACGATGTTCAAGCCCCCTAACGAAGTGTTACCGTAGTTCCCTTCCTGTATCCGGAAGCCTATGACCGCCTCACACGGTAAATTGGTGGGGTCGCCCCCATAGTTACAGGGACATACAACGTTGCAGCTACACGATTCAAATATGTCGCCTCGCATATTCCATGAAGTAACGGCCGTCATGTTAATATCTCCCTCTCTAATTTACTTAGCCTTTCAACTCTCATTGTGCAGTTCCTGCAGCTCAACTCTGCAAGATGCTCGAAGCCTACGCCGGAATTCTATTGCAGTCAATTAAATAAGGCCAAATGGGCAACATCCGTACCACCACTCTCAGGGCTTTCACAGAATAAGAGATTCCTGCTTATACAAAGTGACCGTTTGATTCGCCCCATCCGCAAGATTAAACTCATCGCCACAATATCCAGACTACAGAGGAGTACGATATGGAAAACCCTGTTGACCTCAATGGATTCGTCCTGGCGATGACCGAATCCGCGTACGCACAAGTTAAGGCAGCATGTGACGGTCTAACCGACGAGCAGTTTTTCTGTCAACCAACTCCGGAAACCAATTCCATCGCCTGGTTGATTTGGCATATGAGCCGGGCCAGAGACCTCATCACCAGCAACATCAGCGGCGAGAACCAAGTATGGATATACAATGGCTGGTCTGATAGATTCGGTCTGGATGCAGAAGACGTCGGCATAGGGGATAGCCCAGAGAAGGTAGCCGCATTCCATGCCGACAGGTCTCTAGTAATGGGCTACCTAGACGATGCCCACGAAGCCACCATGAGACGCCTATCCATGATCCCCACTGAACAGTTTGACCAGCTTGTGGTATATGCCCTTGGTGACACACGGCCGGTCTGGAGAGCACTTGTGGGAATGCCAGGTGATTCAACCCAGCACACCGGGCAGATTGCCTATCTGAGAGGCATGTTTACAGGGATGGGCTGGAGGCGGAAAGCCGGTTGGAACTGAATAAACCAGGAATACTGATGTGCCCCCAATCTTTGTACCAGCCCTTTATGTCAGGCCCACAAGCTGTGCAACGGGTTCAGCAGTCAGCACGGCCTGGGGCTAAATCACCCAAGCACAATGGGAAATCCTTCCAATGGTCACCAGGGCTGAAGAGAAGGTTTAGGCGGGCGGCCCGGTCCACAAGCGGCGCATAGCCACTCTGGCGGGGAGTGGATATTACAGTGTCAGCGTAACCGTTACTTCGGTGAGTCTGGTTCCGCACCTTGGGCGATGGCCATCACCTCGTCTTCGCAGTCGCCGAAACAGTCTCGTATGCTTCCGCCAGAGCCGACATGAACCCGTTGCGAAATGCTTCGCCGACAATGGGTTCGCATCTTTCCAAGCCAATCTTCAAGATATCCGCGACACTCAGGTTGGCCTTCTCCTTCAACGCCTTCAGTTGACCGTAGAGTTCAGGATCGACTCTGCAGCTGATAGTGGGATGGGAGGCTTCGTAGCGCCGCCGGGATGGTGGAGTTGGGCGTCGTTTACCCTGCGTGTATACCATAACAATTACCCTATCGGAGACTCTATGAGTTTGCCATATCTGTTTACCATAGTACCCTTCGAGGCCGACAATCTACTACGTCAAGATGACATACTAGACTCCGAACACTGCTAACTTGCGGTCACTTCCTCCCGCACAATTCTCCACTCCACCAGTATCGCCCCGGCCTCGGCCAAATTCCCCGCTGAGTTCCCGCCTTATCCCAGTCCAATCGCAGTAGGTATATCCGCTATAATCCCCGGCAACGGCAATGCTAGAACGGCTAGGAAAATACGAGATTCTGGAGACCATAGCCGCCGGCGGCCAGGGTACGGTCTACCGCGCCCGGGACAGTGGGTCCGGGGACGTGGTGGCCCTGAGTCTAGAGGCCAACCTGGCCTCGAGACTGGACCACCCCAACATCGTCAAGGTCTTCGACGTCCAGGTGGAAGAGGACGACCACATTGCCAATACCTTGCTGCGTGACTTGCTCCACCATCTTGCGGTATTCCTTGCGGTCATCTTTCCGACCGGTGGCAATATCGGTGAAGGTCGTCATAGGGTTAAGCCGATGGGTACGGCAGTAATCTTGGAGGGCGGCGGCCGGAGACTCCAGGGATACATGGCGCTCCCCGGCTTGTCCAGGGGAGCTTACTCTGAAGTAGCCTACAGCGGTGGCGGTATCTATAGCGGTGGGCATGGCAGCCTCGATGAAACGGGCTGCCATGATTCTAGCAAATATGCGGTCTTATATCAATGTATCTGTCCCGACCATCATCCCCTCGGTGGTCAGTCTGGAACGGTCGGTGGCCACCGCCAATCCGAAGTCACCTATCTTGGCAATCCCGTCCGAGGTGAGCCACACGTTGCCGGGTTTCAGGTCCCGGTGGACTATATTCCTTGAGTGGGCGAACTCGAGCCCCCGGCATACGGCCCGGGCTATCTCCATGGCTTGTTCCATGGGGACACGGTTCTCGGGGGAGTCTTCTACCAGACCCTCAACATCGCCGCCGCCCATGAGTTCGGTGACCATGAAGGGCTGCCCGTCTTGCTGCCCCAGGTCGAACACGGTGACGATGTGGGGGTGGGAACCCAGCCGGCCCATGGCCTGGGCCTCCCGGTTGACCCGGGTCATGCCTACCTCGTCCAGGCCCTCGGTCTTGATGAGGGCGAAGGCCACCTCCCGGTCCAGCATGGTGTCCTGGGCCAGGTAGACCTTCTTCTTGCCTCCTTCACCTAGGAACTTCGTTACCTCGTACCGGCCATCGGCGAAGGTTGTTGGTTGTTCGGATGTTTCGGTTGAGGTTGCCAACGACGCAGGGGCAGGCAACCCACTCGGTGGAGGAGCCGCAGAAGCGGCCAGTGCCCTTTCCGCAGCGGCAAGGAAAGTTCTCCCGTCATTGTTCTCAGGGTCGATCGCAAGCACCGCATTTGCAGCTTGACGAACGGCGTCCCAGTCGTATCTCGAGATTGCTTCGTCCGCCTCATCTAAGAGGCTTTCGATCCGTCGTTGTATGCGGTCACTAGCCATTATGGGAGCATATTACGTCGGCAGCGGTGACGTGTCCACTGGCCTGGGGCTAAGGTGCAGTTACAGCTGATTCGTCAGCTGTAACTAAAAAGTAGTCAGCCTTAGTAGGTGCCTTGGGGTAAAGCCTGCTTGATTGCATCAACAATCTCCCGTGGTTCACCGGTAACGTCGAAGGTGATGGTTCCTTCCGGCTCTTCCAGGGCGTGGAACTGGCTTTCCAACAAGTCGATGTTCATGAAGTGGTCCGCTCGGTCTGCCAGCCTATGCTTGATCAGTTCGTAGTCCCCCTTCAAGTACACGAAGGTGACTTCCTCGTGGTGCTCTTTCACTAACCGGTGCCGGTATTCCTGCTTCAGAGCTGAGCAGGTAATCACGGCGTTCTTGCCAGCGGCTATTACACTGGCTACCAAGTCGTGGATAGCGTCCAGCCATGGCCATCTATCTTCATCGGTTAGAGGGATGCCGTGCGCCATTTTGAGCACATTGTCGGGGGGATGATGGTCGTCGCCTTCATGGAAGGGCCAGTCTAGGTCCCGAGCTAGAAGCTCTCCAACGGTTGTCTTGCCGACGCCGGAAACTCCCATCAGGATGATGACCATTAACATTGCTCCCGGCGCATTCTACTAAAGCAGGTAACCCCTAGCTATCACCCCCATCCACCCCACCAGTACCCCCGGCCTGATGGAACCGTTCAGTTAGCGCGGTGGATAGGCCAGATGTCAGC